>ERZ1026868.133-NODE-133-length-59557-cov-60.583997_pt1 | contig 59557 bp, 80 predicted proteins | sample MGYA00380164_ERZ1026868 | MGnify/ENA primary metagenome ERZ1026868 (study PRJEB33269, sample SAMEA4719800) | human gut metagenome | biome: human-associated habitat; feature: organic feature; material: feces | place: Cameroon | collected 2013-10 ...
ATGCTTACGTCGTAAACGGAGTACCGATAAGTGCAGAAGACGCACACACAAAAACAATCGTTCAATTATTTGAAAATATGGGTTTAGTAAATTAAAGGAGATATTTAATATGGCTTTATTTCAACCTTCGAACATAACGCCTTCGTCGTTTGCGGGCGTAGGCGGCGGAACGATAGACGCTTACGATAAATTTCAAATGTCGTGGCAATTGAACGGCAATTCGCAGTTAGTCGGATATTGCATTGATTCATATATTAAAAATGCCGACGGAACTTACACCAGCGTTGGACATTTCCCGCCGACGGGCGATCTTACTAACGATTTCGGCATAAAATTGAAAAAAGTCGATTCGCCTGTATTTCCGACGGACGCAAAAGGTAATCCTACGGTATTTGTTGCCACTGACACAAGCGGTAATAACAATTCTTGGGCAAGTTCGGGAATGGAGTTTCAACAAGGGAAAGAATACGCTCTGTATATTACGCAAGTTTGGCAAGAGGGAGCAACATTGAAAAAGATAACGCAAGTTGCCCCATCTGCCATTATAACGAGAGAAACTCCTACACTTACAATAACTCGTGTAACTAACGGAATAAATGAAAACTCTGTAAAGTTTAAGGGAACTTTCTCACAAGCGGAAAACGATACGATATCGTGGGCGCAGTGGGTTCTTTATAATGCCGACGGAGATATAATTGACGATACTTTCCCGATTGCGACTATGGTATTAGAGTATTTTTACGAAGGCTTGCTTGCGGGTGATTACCGGATTGTTTGCACTGTGGAATCGTCGAGCGGGCAACTTGTTTCAGCCGAACAATCATTTACTATAAGTCAAGATTTGCCTGCGGGAACACAGTCGCCTATTGCATATTGTCGTTCGCCTTACTCTTTAATCACTTGGAATAAAGACGCTATCACAACTTCAATTCCACCGACGGTAAATAGAGAAACTGAATTTACAGAGCAATCAGGCGATTATTGGTTGGGATTTACGAAAGACTCATCGACAGCATTGCCCGCCGGTATAGAGTGGAGTAAGAAATATATAAACGGCTTATCCTATGATTTGTTAGGGTTTCCGGGGGGGAGTTATATATATCTTAGGTGTAAGATTTCAGACGGTTTGAGTTTTGTCTTTTATAGGGGTAACAACCAAGAAAGTGTAACGCTGACATTTAGCAAAACAAATAAAAAGATTACAATTCAATCGCCTTCGATTTCGGTGCAACCAATAGAAATAAGTTTAATTTCGGAATTTCTTACCATCGAATTGAATCTTGTTGACAAAATTACCATTTATGACAACGGTAAAGTAACTTCCACTTCTTTAACGGGTTTTTATTTATCAAGCATTGACAGTATCTACATATCTTGCGAAGATATCGTCGCATTAGTTGCAGGTGTTGCTGTGAGTACCGTTAAACTTACTGTTACTGATAATATGTTTCAAGACGGTAATCCGTCGCAAAAGAAAAGCGGAATATTATTTTTGACAAACTTTGCAAATCGCAAGTACAATGCGGGCGATACTGACGGCTTAAAATCGAGTAAAGTTTTTTATAGGAAAGAAACAAATGAAAAACAGTATCTCAAAATGGGCGTTTTCGATTCGACGATTACTTCGTTTAAGGATTTCGGAATAGTTCCGAGTAAGAAATTTTTCTATAAAGTTTACAATGCGTATGACGGCTCTTATCTAACTTACGAAGACAGTAATGAGATTTCCCCGTATGATACGGCTTACTATTTAATCGAGGGGAGTCAAACGGCGGACGAGCCAAACATTTTCCACGTTTTAAGATATTGGAAATTCGGGAGTAACATTTCGGCGGGAAGTGTAAGCAACAATAACACGCCGAATTGGCTCACAAACTTTACGGGGTACAGGCTACGTCAAGCGTCGTCGAGAAAAGGGCGTAGCGGTACGTTACAAGCCTTGTTATCGAACGTTTCAAACGCAAGTTATGCTGACACTTCCGACTTTATGGATTCGCTCTATGAGGCGAGTTTATCGCGGAATACGTTTTTCCTTAAAGACACGAAAGGTAACATTTACAAGGTCGCTATCTCTGCGCCGATTACGCAGACGATTAACACGAAAACGAACGTACAGGAAGTTACGGTTTCTATTCCGTGGGAAGAAATCGGCACAATGAAAAACGTTGCTTTAATTCAAACGTCGGAAGACGCAAATTGGAACAATTCAAAGCAAAATTAAGGTGGTTTTATGGCTAATCAAAGCGAACGTTATTTAAGATATTTAGACGCGTTGTTAAACCCGTTTCAAAAACTCACGAAATTAGAGTTTTTACAGCCCGATAATTCCGTTGCGTTCTTTTTGAGTAATGCCAACGGTTATCGGCGCGGTTACAACCCGAAATATCAATCTTCGGCGTTAGTGCAGCAAGGCACGTTAAGCGTTTCGTTTCAGAACGGAGCAAGGCGAAAGGCGAGCATTACGCTTTCTGACATCGATAACGCATTTGAATATAACGTCAACAACATTTGGTTCGGGCAAAAGATAAGGCTTTCTATGGGTCTTGTTTTGCCCGATGGAACGGATTTTTATTTACCGCAAATGGTGGGGCTTATCAAAAACCCGCAGTCGGTATTAAGCGAAAATCAGAAAACCGTAACGTTTCCTTTGGTCGATAAATGGGCAAATCTCGACGGCTCTTTATTCGGTAAGTTGACCGATACCTATACGGCAAAGCAAAGCACTGCGGAATATGCCGTATATATGGCAATCGCGAACTTATTAAAAACCTCAATATACGACCATAAATTAACCGAAGATATTAACGCAATGATAGATAACGTTGCTCCGATATTCACGAATTATTACGACGGAAAGACTTACGCCGTTGCAAATGGCGACGGCTCTCAAACAAGGACGGCTTCTATGACCGAAATCCCGTTTGATATTTCGGAAAACGGCGGAAGCAACTTCGCTCAATTACTGCTTCAATTTAACGACGTTTTAGCGGGTATAATCGGTTACGACCAAACAGGGGCGTTGAGATTAGAGCCATCGCAAACAGATATAAACGACATAGAAAAGCCTGTTTTGTGGCAATTCACGCAGCGCAACAGCACTCTTTCGCAAATATCCGAAACGATAAAAAACGACGAAGTATACAACGACGTGATAATCGTAGGCGGGGGCAATACCGACGGCGGTATATGGGGAAGAGCAAGCAATAACGACCCCAACAGCGATACAAGTATAAGCGCGATAGGGTTAAAAACATACCGAGAAACGAAGGCAAATTATTTTAACACGAAGCAATGTACCGCGCTTGCCGAATATTACTTAAAGCGTAAAACTATTTTGCAAAAATCTGTCAACATAACGAGCAGTCAAATGTTTCACCTTGTTGAAAATCAACTTGTTTCGGTACAGAGAACGGATAAACCGCATAATCCGACGGAAAGACATTTAATAAACTCCTTCTCTTTACCGATAGGGGAAACAGGCACAATGACTATAAATGCAACAAGTGTCGCCGATATACCGAATTTTACGGTTACGTCGAAATAAGTAAAATAAAGGAGAATAACTATGTCGGATTTAGCAGATAGTTTAGCGATTAAACGAGCAATAGAACAGGTCGTAGACGAGAGAATCGCTAAAATAACGGACGTTTGTTTTAGAGTTTACAAGGCACTTGTTATATCGGTAAACGGCGACAAAATGACCGTAAATATTTTAGGCGATAAACTTGACGATACGATTACTATACCGTATTCTACCGCCGTTTCTGATGCTGTACGCGGAGATTATGTTTTAGTCGCAACAACTTACAATTCGTGGCGAAATGCCGTTGTATGGCAAAAGTGGAATTTCAAATCACCTGACGGCGGTGGAAAGATTGAAGTTGATACCGAAATGAGCGATTCTTCGACAAACGCCGTACAAAACAGAGTAATTAAGTCATACGTGGACGAGGTGGCAGGAACAAAGCAAGGTAAATTAAGTGAAAATCAACTTGCTGCGGTCAACAGTGGAATTACGCAAAGCAAGGTTGCAAGGTATGACAAATTAAATCAAGTTGAGGCAAATCCATCCCAAGCGGGTTCGTATGAACTTACTAAATTGCAAGTAGGGAATATTGTGTACAATGTACCGACCGGCGGGGGCGAAATCCCAAGTGGAACGCCTGAAACCGCTATTCTTTTTGGAGACGGTCAGTGGAGAACACCTGTTGCAATAAATGGTGTATCTTTTAAGGATTTCTCGGATAAAAGTGCATCAACAAAAAAAATATGGGTTCCGGTAATAGGTAGTCCATTCGCTACCGATTATTCGGGGAATATCAAATATTATGCTAATTCAAGAGCAAAAGCATATTGTGCAACATATCCCGGTTCTACTGTGCCGACTTGGTTTGATACTTTTGATAGCGAAACTTATGAAATGTTTCCTGTAACTTATTCATTGCCCACTAATGCTACGGCAAAGGCGTATACAATAGCCCGCGATTTGAGGTGGTGTCGAGCCGTAACATTTATGGTAGGTCATAAAGACGGACATTTTATCATAAATACCATAACAGCCGCAATGTTGCACAATTCGACGTTTGTTGGAAAGTATTTTACTGTTGACGATTCAAGCAATGGTTTTCAAATAATGATTTCAAATATGTCATCGACTTCAAACGGTGAAAGTACCACAATAACCGTTAAAAATAGTAGTTACAATAATCTTACAAAAGGGCTATACGCCTTTCTATTGTATTGAGGAGAGTGATACGAGAATGTATGTATTTAATTACAAAATAAATGACCGCGAAGCGTTTACCTATTATTTGGTAAGGAAAGACGAAGATTACAAAAGAAATATTGTCAAAAACGCGGAATATGATTTTATTCTAACCGACAGTATACCAAAGTTTGATATTTTCGGTGAATTATATCCCGTAGTGGACGAAATTACTTCGGTGAACGAAAACGGACACAAAGTCGGCACATTAAAATTAGTACCGCATATTCAAAGCGACGAGGGAAAAAGAGAAGAGATACGATACAATCGCGAGCAGAAGTGTTTTCCCATAATCAATCGCGGAAAGTTGTGGTACGATAAACTAACTGACGAGCAATTAAAAGAGTTGGGCGAATGGTATGTGGCGTGGTTAAATGCGCCTGAAACGATGATTGAGCCTGCCGATTTAGAATGGATTAAATAATAAAATAAACGCGTTATTACACCTTTGAAAGTGCGATAACGCGTTTTTATATTTTTTAAGATGGTTTGCTATTATCGGTAAGATAGGTTTCTATTGCCGATTTGAGGGCTTCTTTTTTCCCATTGTCGGGCAACATTTCGATCGCGGTATTTATGTGTTCTAACACTCGTTCCATTCGCTGTTCGGCGGTTTCCTCCTCTCGGTCTTTCCTTTGTTCCCGTCTTTCTTTCCAGTCTTCGACCATAACGTTATCAAGTCGCCAAAGTTGCTTTCTTAATAATTTCTTACGGGCTTCGATTTCTGCAAGTTCTTGTTGCAATTCTTCTTTTTCGATTTTATTGCCAAACACATTCTTTCCGATTAAATAAAACGAATCGAAGTTGTGTGTTTTGTCGCACTCTGTGATATAGTCTTCTTTGCCGTCCTCATATTTGATATAAGCAAGAATATAGTCTTTTCCATTAAAAACTTTTTCGATTTTACCTTGTAATCCCGTAAATGATATTACTTTATCTCCGACATTAAATTTTATTTCGTTCATTGTTCTTTTGCTCCTTTAATTTATCGTAGCAGTCTTTGCATATTCCTGCGTATTTAGTCGTCCAAACAAGGTCGGAATTGAAGCATATCTTTCCGCAGATTTCGCACGGCTTATAATCTATCGTCGGTTGCGGCTCATAAAAAAACATATCAAAACAACTCCTTTGAGATAATGTCTCTGTGTTTGCGTATGTTTTCTATCGTTTCTTCCGAAAGGGGAAGAATAGGCTCAACGCGGTATTCTTTTCTTAAATAAGCGAACGCAAAACCGTAGGCATCTAATTCAACCTCTTGATTATTGTACGCATTTTTATCGTCGCTGTTCGCCAATGTTATGTCATAGTCTTTTATTAAATCGTTTTCGATCTGCCAACAGTGCCGCAGTTCGTGTGCAACAATCATAATAAAAAATGCAAGATTTGTGTCGGTCATATCGTTATAAAGGAACTGATTTGACAATAAAATTGTCAAGTCGCCTTTGTAGCCAGTTACGGCAGACAACAATGTTTCCGTTGGGAATTTATCTTGTGGTTGCCATTTTATTTTTGGTTCGGGTATTCTAAGAATGTAACAACAATCGTAAATAGTCCTTTTCAAGTACATTTTCCAATATGTCGTCATACGGTAATCTCCTTTGCGTAAATATCAAAGTTGCTCGTTATATACATTTTTCGCTTTTTATTGTATTCCATTGTTTGAATGGTGATAAACTCTATACCGAACGCAACGTCGTTATTTATGCTTCGATGTCCGTCGAAACAATGCTGTTTGTCTTTTGAAAAATATTGTTCGGTGTCTTCAATAGACGATTGAACGATTGTTACAAACGATACCGAATTTAACTTTTCGTCTTGTTCGACATCTCTATATCCGAGTAAGGTCATTCTGTTTTTAATTTGCTCGCGGTCGGCGAGTTTTACAACTTGTGTTAATTGTTCGTAGTTCATTTTGTTTTTTCCTTTGCTTGCTGTTCGTCAAGCCTTATAAGATTTTTATTTGATTCGTAGTTTTAATTATATCGGCTGTTCGCCGTAAAGTCAAGCATTACATGCCTTGCAGACTGTTCGTAAATTTATCCATTGCCGAGACGGCAGACTGAATGGCAGTGTCTTTATTGAGTATGTGCCGATAAACTTGTGCCGTTACAAGTGGGTTAGAGTGTCCGAGGTTTTGCGATATTTCGGTCATCGGCATACCGCTCAAATCGCATAAACTCGTGAAAGCGTGGCGTAATGCGTGAGTCTTTACACTATGTCCGCAGCAATGCTCGGTGTATCTATGAACGAGCATAAGCAGGGCAGGCGACGAGAATTGCTTCCATAATTTACCGCCGGTACTTTTGCCGTTCTCGTCCGAATCCGTGCCAAAAAGATAATCGTTGTCGGTACACCAGTCGGGGCGAATACTGCTCGAAAGATACTCTTCGATTATTTCCTTTGCAACTCGCGGCATTGCCACAAGTCTTTGCTTATCGCCTTTGCCGTGTCGTACCGTGATTCTGTTCTGTTCGAAGTCAAGGTCGGCAACGGTCAACGAACGCAGTTCGCTGTTACGCAAGCCCGCCTGCAAAAGTAAAACTATAATAGCGCGGTTTCTGATTATCGTTTTCCCGCTTAACCCGGTCGGAGTTTTCGTTATTAGGCTTTTGATTTCGTCGAGCGTTAAAAGGTCATACTCGACGCGTTGCTGTTCGGGTATCTCGTCAAGGTGTACGGGGTTTTCCTGTTCGATTTTCATTTTGACGCACCACTCGAAAAATGAGTGTATGAAAATCATATATTGCCTTACGCTGTTTGTCTTTATCCCGCTCATAGAAAGGCTTGAACGCCAATTTACGACGGTTAAAGGCGTTATCTGTTCGTCCGCTTTCAAGAAGTCCGAAAACTTCCTGAAAGCCAAACTATAAGCCGTAACGGTCTTATCCGATTTCTTCATAGAGGGTAGGGCAAGAAGGTATTGCGTGCTTATCTCGTTAAATTGTTGTTTTTTCATTTTTCGTTCCTTTATCCGTTATTATAAGTTACAATCGTTTCGCTTAAAATCGGGTTCGTATTTGCGCGTTATTTCTATGTCTGTGCCAAAGTTAAGCCGTCGCAATATTCGATATAATCAACCGCGCTGTAATAATCGCCGTCTTTCAAGCCGTTGATTTTGCAAAACTCACGGAACAAGCCGCATTTCTTTTTTTGGTTTTTTATTTTATCACCCATTATTTTGCCTCCTTGTAATCTATCGCAAGGTAATAAAACACGTCAAATGCGCCGTTCTTTTCTGTCAGAAAGTAAAATCTGCCGTCCTTTTTTACTACCTCTTTAACGGGTGAAATCGCCCGCTCTATGCCTAAACTCGGCAACCCTTTCGTAAGTATTGAGTTCAACTTTTTTATTTCGTCGCCGTATCGTTTGTTTCTTCTTTCCGTCATTCGCTCTCTTGCCTGTTCTTTATCGCCAGCGGGCGCAACGCTTTCGATTATAAATTCCATGAGTTCTGCCGCGTCAGCCTTTATTGCTTCGCACAATTCGACAATGACGGGGGGATAATATCTCATATCCCCGTCGCTATCGACAACGCAACCGCTCGGCGTTAAACGGTATTCAAGGCGGCTGTTTGCGTCGTCGGTAACAATGCCATATTTTGCCCGTGCCTCGTCTGCGCTTATTTTAGTCATTGCTCGCATAGTCTGCTCCTTTATCTGCATTACATTGCGTTACGGTAATACCCTTTAATGGTTTACTGTCAAGCAGTGCCATATAGATATTATCGACGGCTTTATATTCGGGAGTCGTTGCAAATGTAGAATATACGCCCGAAAACAAACGGCGATATTCTGTCGCCCAGAGTTTAGAAAACTCTTCGGCGATTATTTCGGGTGAGTGTTCTACGTCGGCAAGTATGCGCGTTTTAACTCTTTCGACTTCCGCGTCGTATATTTTGTTTTCTTCGGGTGTCGATACTCGGTGATATCCGGAGGAATAGTCTTTCAAAGTTTTGAAAATGTCTTTTTTCATTTCTGTTCGCCTCCGTCTTGTTCGTTTTTCTTTATCCAAAGGGCTGTTCTTTTGCCCTTTTTCGCCTTGTTTAAGGTTGTTGCGAAAATCGCAACGACTATTGCCGTAATTACGGCTAATAAGCCGATTAAAACCGCGTTGATTATCATTGTTGCTGTTCCTCCGTGAAGATTATTATCTTATTTGTTTTTGTTGTGCCTATCGATATAAAAGTAACGATGTCGTTACTATGTTCTTCAAAGTAATCGCTTACATTTTTCCAAGAAATATCGATAGTGTTCCCGTCGCCGTCGTGGTCTACGATTTGTATGTCGTTACACATATCTAAAACATTTTTAAGTTGTCCTAATGTTATCATACGGCAGCCCCCTTTATCTGTTCGACAAACTTTTGTGTGTTCTGTTCGATTGTTGTTTTGCTTTCGTCTGTGATACTGTTTATATTTATCGGCAACAATACTGCCGAATAGTCCTTTTCGTTGATTTGAAGCGGGGAGTTTTCGTTCTTGCCGGTGAGAATATGCTCGAAGTCTGTTCCGATAACGCTAAAAGCCTTTTTAAGATAATGCGCGTCGAAAAACTTGTTACAATACTTTACCGGTAATTTTTTTGCTTTTTTTTCGTGGTAAAGTTTTATGTACTTGTCTATATTTTCGGCGATTATTTTATCGCTGTCGGTAAGTTCGTATTTTAACATACTTGCCGTTGTACGTAAGATATTGTTTGCGTCAATGCTTTCGTTTGCCGGGGTCTGCGGTAATGCGTTCAGTTCGGGCTGTTCTTCGTTCCATTTAACGAGAAGGTAGCCGTCGCATATAAATTGCTTTCCGTCCGGCGTATGCTGTATACCGTAAAGATTTTTACGCCATTCTTTTAAGCCGTTATCGCAAACAATCTTCTTTACAGCGTTCAAAAGGCTCGTTTTAATGCCTTTCGAGGCTAATATATTCGTCTCTCTTTCGTAGTTTAATAAGTCGCGTAAATCGTCGATTTTGCCCATGTTCAAAAGGTCAATACATTTTTCAATCGTTGCCGTGTTCATTATTTATTTTCTCCTTCTTCTTTATTTTCTATTGCTAAAATTATATCGCCCTCGACGTATTCAAGGGAGAAACCGTCGCCTTTTGCCATACAATGGAAATCGCCTAAAAATTCAAAGTTAAGCCTAAATTTTCGACATAATGCGGCGTAATAGGCTTGATATCCTACTGTTCGATAGCATTTTTTACCTGCCGCCGAAGTGTACTCGGTTAAGATATAATCGTACTTCTTCCAATACCGCAAAATATCTTCCGCTTTTGTCGGCTGTTCGTCCGGCTGTTCGTTTAATTCTATGCTCGTGATTATAGACTGCAATTCTAAAACTGCTTGCCACTGTCTTTCGTTAAGGTTTTTATTATCGTGGTAAAGATAATTGATTTTTGCTCGCGCGTGTTTTATCGCGCCGGCGGCGGTTGCTACGCCGATTCCTACTTCTTTATTGATTTTCTCGCAATTGATTCTCATTTTACATTTACTCCCGTGATTTTTTCGTTGTCTATAAACTTTTTCGCTTGCTCGCTGTTCGCGATAAAAAGCAAGTAGCGAGCGCGTTCCCGTTCCGAAAGCGGAAGGTTTAATTCTGCTTTCGCTTTGATTCTCTGTTCGTTCCTTTTCATATTCTCGCCCCCTTATGCGATTGCCGCTTTTATGCGGTTTCTTTCGTTGCTTGCCAAGCCGTAAAAGGCTTCACCGTTAGAAAATCTCGCCGTACAAACGTACTCTTCAAAGTCGTACAAGTCTTTTAATTGTGTTCGGCAAAAGTTAAGTATTTTACGAAGTTCGCGCTGTTCGGCTTTCTTTCTGTCGGAGTACGACATATCAAAATCATCGTAATAGCCGTAGTACGCTTTTTCTTCGGCGCGTCCTTTCTTCCAATCGGCGGCGGAATAGTATTTTGTCAGGAACGCGCAACCGTAGGAGTCCGTCTTATTTTCAAGCAAGGTTTGCACGCCCTCATAATAACCGCTTTCGAGTTTTAATTGAAAATAGTTAAGTCCGTCGTTAAACTCGTCAACGAGTTTTTGAGCCTGTTCGAAGTCGTAGCCGTTATCGTCGAAGTATTCAGTCTCGCCCGTGTCCGGGTCTTCGTAATAATAGCCGTCGAAGTGTTTAGTCGCAAAAAGCGGGAAGTCGTTTTGATTAGTAAAGTTACAAGTAGACATAATTTTTTTATCCTCTGCGTGCTTGCCTGTTCGGGTCAAGTCTTACCGCTATTTTTTATCTGTTCGTCGTGTTATCTGTTCGCCGCCCCGCCTTTCAAGGAAGGGCGGCTGTTCGTTTATTATTTTGCTATCAAGTCTATTACGGGCGTATATCCGAGCGTTTTATAATACTTCATAACGCTTTTAATATATCCGTCTGCGCCTGCGCCCGCAAAATTTACGAGTTGCAAGCCGCTTGAAGCGTCGCCATATTTTAGGCTGTTCGGCACTTCCGGAAGTATTCCGCGATATAAGGCGAACGCTTCGCCCCGGTGGAAGTGTAACTCGTCGGGCTTTCTTTTGCCGTCTCTCGTTATCGTTATTTTGCCCGCGTCGGAATATTGCGCCCACGCTTTCGCTTCTATGCTTTCAAGCGTTCCGCGGTATTCCTGCGCCATAAGTACCCATCCGTTGACCGTTAAAACGGTTACGCGTTCGCCCGGCTGTAAATAGGCTTGCGCTATCTGTTCGCTAACGGGCGCGGGAATATAGAACGGCTCGCGCTTGCTTGTCTCGGCTTTTTGGTTCGCTATCCACTCGGCGGCGTTTTCGCTGTCCGCCTGTTCGTCGAAGCCTTCGGGTAATTGCAAGATATAACGAGCATAACTAAACCCTTCGGGGTCAATAATAAATTGAAGTACACCGTTATTGTAAACCGCTACGCAATCGTCGGCATACCATTTTACGCCTTCGCGCTGTTCGCTTGTAAGTTGTTTATAATTGTTTTCGTTTACTCGCTCGTCTGCTGTCGTCTGTCCGCCTTTTCCTTGTAAAAAAGTAAAGTTAAACATAAACATCCGGCAAAAGTTCGCAAAAATCTTTTTATCGTTATCGGTGTAGCCGTTGAAGTCTACGCGGCGCGACGGTATAGCGTCCACTCTCGGCAACTGTTCGCCGTCCTTTACGTATTCTTCAAGCACTTTTTCGGCTTCTTCAAGGCTATTTATTTTGCGATATTCTGCAAGGTCAAAATATATCCTTCTTTCGTTTTCGGGTATATCCTTAACGATTGCCGCCTTTTCTATCTGTTCGCGGGCGATTGCGTCCTTCTGTGCTTGTATACGTGCCGCCGCCTCGTCTTTTTCGCGTTGTATTCTGTCGCGTTCGCATTGCGCCAAAAATTCCGCATGGTCTCTTTCTTCTTTTTCGGCTTTTCTTTTCTTGAAGTCCGCAATGTCCGCCCGCTGTTCGTCCGTCGGCTCGGTCTGTTCGTAATTGCCGGGGATTTGAAAATAACCGCCGTAAAAATGTACGTCGAAGTAGTCGGTCATACTGTCGGAGTCGTCGTAATTCCAAGAATCGGCAAGGGCTTTACAATAGGCTTGTACGGCGTTTAATTCGTCGCTGTCTTCAAAATATCCGTACTTGTCAGGCTCGCCCGTTCGTCTGTCCTTGTAGACGTGTTCGCGCCCATACGGCGAAGCCTTTATATATGCGTCTATTGTGTTGTATGTCGAAGTTATCGAAAATTTTACTTCTGGGAAGCGCGTTTTTAATTCTTTACGCAAAAGCGCGGCAATGTCTTTTACCGGCGGCAACGCGTTTTTGTCGTGCTGTTTTATCCCGCTTATATCGCAACGCTCCCAAAGGCTCGGCAAGCGATTTTTCGCCGCTTTCGCGGGAGTTTTCGCGTTCGTCGTCTGTTCGTCCGTGTTTGTCGTCGTTACGCCGTCAAGGGCGGCGCGGATGGTCTGTTCGTCCGTGTAACCGTACCAAAGGCGGCGGACTCCGTGCCACCGGTAGCCGTTCGCTTTTAATGCGTTGCGCGTCTGTTCGTCGGGCTTGCCGGCGAAGGTAATCTCTAAACTGTTAAAATTATTATTTTTGTTTATTGCGTATTCCATAAAATAGCCTCCGTTACTTATTGAAAAAATATCTTGAAATTTCTTTATAAAGTCCTTCTTCGGTTTTATCCCACAAATCAAAATCAAGGGGATCGCCGTAATTATCGCGGAAATATTCCCGCAATTCCTTTATATTTTCGAAGTCGAAATCGTTACAAATGCGTTTTATCGCTTTTCGCTGTTCTTTTGTCATAATAGCCGCCATTAAATAAAGTAAACGCTTCTATTAAAATAAACTACTTTCTTCGGCTGTTCGCTAAAAAAGTAAGCCGTTACACCATCCGCGCCCGCGTGGAAAGTGCCGAAGGGCGTTATCGCGTTCGCTTCGTCGTCGCTTTCCGTCGTGTAAATGGCGTTGCGCTTGTCGAAGTGTTCGTGAAAAAGATTTACAAACGCGAAGCCGTCGAAGTCGCCGTGTTCGGCTGTAATAAACTTTTCAAACGCTACCGCTTCGGCGTTCTGTTCGCGCTCATATTGCGCCCGAAGTGCCGCTTGACGTTTTGCAAGCGTTGCCGGCGACGGCTTACGCCCGCCGCGCCTGTTTGCCTTTTTCGGTTGCTTGTATCTTGAAAACAACATAATAAAAACCCTTTACGCGTGCGCGGCGTTTTTATCGCTCGCGCCTTACCGCGTTAGCCTGTCATCATCGGGGCGGGGAGGCTATCCCACCGCCGAAGGCTTCAACCGTTGCCGGCTGTTTGCCTTTTCGACTGTTCGCGCATTAAATTTTTATATAGTCTTCGATAAGCGTATTAAAATAGCCTTCGAAGGTCTTATCGCTTCGGCGATAGGCTTTTAACAAGTCTTCACCGTCTAAAAGAGTCGGCATGGCGTAGTATTCCGCCGGGTACGTTATTTTTATAACTTTTTTTTCACCGTAAAAGCAATCATAAACAACATCAAGCCCGACTCCGTAGTTTTTCGCTTCTTCGTCTTTTTTCATTTGTTGCTTCAACTCATTGCAAAACGTTTTACTTGCTTTTATAACCATTTTTAAGCCCTCCCGCAATCAAGGCATGCGCCCGTTTTCCATTCAAAAATTGATAATTGACGGCGCGCCCTTCCGATTTTTAACGCCTTTTTTTTGCTTTTTATGTTTTCGCTTATATCAATATAACAAAAACCATCATCGCACCAAAGCCCAACGCACTCCGCCGCGCTTATGCTGTTTAATAACTCATTGACCGCTTCAACGATTTTTTGCGGCTTGCCTGTTAAAATCTTGTAACAGTCGCGGCGGCTTACTTGATAGCCCTTCGAAAATCTAACCGCTTCGCCGTCCTTGTTAAGCGTTGCGCCGCCGTTTTTGATAATCTCGAACACGTTCAAAAGTGTTATTTTTTGCGCCTTGTTTGCTTGCTTTTCGTTTGTCATTTTTTCAACCTCCGCCCGGCGTGGCGCGTTTTGCGCTCACGGCTTACGGGCTTTTTTTGTGCCTTTTTAACACGGAAGCAAGTGGCGCGGGCGTTCTTTTCGTTCGTCCGTTTTGCTTGCTTTTCGTCGTAATTTTCAACGACTCTTCGGCGTGTTTTTCTTCCGTTTTGTTTTTTGGTATTTGCGCGAAGTTAAGAAAACCGAAGCCGAAAAACCCCGCGCCACCCTTGCGGGCTTTTAGCCGCCCGCCGTCGTTCGTTCGTGTTACCACTTCCGAACGGCTAAGCCGTCCGCGCGTCCCGTCGTAGAAGTCCGAACGGGCGCATCTTTTAATTTTTTCGTTAAAAAAAGCGACTTGCCACCGAAAAACGCTTGACAAGTCCGCTTCGCTTATTTATAATACAAGCGAACGGGATCGCCGAAGGCGTTCTTGTTTGTGTGCCGTTTTCGCTCTGTCTGGTAAACGTTCGCGAAGGCGGCTTTTTTATGTCCTTTTCTAACTGTCTATATTATACCATCTTTTCAAAAAGAAGTAAAATAAATACGCATAAATTAAAATATAGTACAACTGTATAATATATATTAAAATTGCATATAAATAAAGCAATTATATAAATTATTATACAAATGTAATATTTTTAATAAAATTTTGTGCTTTTATCTTTGTTTATTCGATTTTTGCGCCGTCCGCCCGTCGGCGTTTTTTATTACTCAAAACACCACCGAAAAACCCTACAAACAAGCCCAAAACCAACGGCACGGAAAGCAAACAGCCCGAAGCAATATATATATAAATATTCAACAATGTTGATATAATAACAAGCGTTATTTAATTTTTAACGCCCGCAAGCCCTTATATATATAAAAAGCCTTTATATATTATAAATTGCCTTTATTATTATAAAAGCCCTTTTCAATGCTTTTAACGCTTTTAAGCATATAAAAAGCCTTTACAACCTTAAAAGCCTTTATATTATGCTTAAAACGCTTTTATATATCGTAAAAGCCTTTTTTATACTCTATATATTTTTAATGCATTGAAAAAGCATTTTCTATTTTAATAGCGTTTTTTCGTGCTATTATATTTTAATGCTATGGAGCATTTTAATATATTTTTTTTTCTTTATATGCAAAAAAGCATATTTTTATATTATATCTTTTTTTAATGCTATATATGAAAAAGCACTTCATCGCTTCGGCGTGTTCGCCGTTGCGACTTACGGAAGCCCAAGCCCGCGCCGCTTTTGCGTTGCGTTTGCCGTTGCCGAACGTGTAAAGGCTTTTCGGCTTGCGTTTGCTTGCGTGTTGCTTTTTGCGTAAAGATGTTATAATAACTATAAATTATTATAACGCTTTTAGCCGTTGCAAGCCGTCCGCGCCCTTGCCGGGCGGGGGTAGGTTGCCGACTTCAAAGCCCGGAAAGAAGCCGCACACTTCGTATAGCGGCATTTTTCGATACCTTGTTCATAAAAACATTTAAGCGGTCAAGAATGTAAAAAGGTTTAGTAAAAATGTAAAATGAAAGAGAGAGTGGGTATAAAGGGATTGAAAGTATTAAAAACGTTGAAATTCTTAAAAGGCTGATAGAGTAAGAGTAGGTGTTGTTTAGGCGGGTTTAAGGTCGGTGAGAGGTAGTAGGTAGGGGATAGGGTAAAGGGTTTGAGTAAAGAGTGTTAAGTACCTTATATAATATGACGATATTTTGACACGGTAAGTTATTGCTTTTAATGGATAGGTGTAGTAAAATGCGAGGTGTAAAGACAAGGGCTGAATAGACTTGTGCCTGCGGGAGATGGTTTATGAGGCTCTGCGGTTTCGCTGTTTTGTACATTTTCATTTCGCTATTTCGTACATTTTCAAGGGAAACTGCCATAGTTGCCTTCCCGGCTGTCTTTACAAAAATGCGAGCGTTACTTCGGCAGAGAGGGCGTAAGTGCGACGGCACTAAAACGATAGTAGGTGCGAGACCTGCCGCTTGCTAAATTAAGTTTTGGGTGTATGAGACTAAAACCCATCTAAAAGGCGTAGTTAGTTGCCGTAGCGATTTTGTGGTCGGCGTTTAGGCGAGTAATTGTGTCTGACAAAAAGAAAGGCAGAACGCGCGTATGATACCTTTCTTTTTACATAGCAGAGTAGGGCAGCGGTAGCCCGTCAGGGTCATAGCCTGAAAGTCGAAGGTTCGAGTCCTTCCTCTGCAACCAATGTCGCTTGCGCCGGTATCAATCGTTTGTCATATTGTTTATATCGGCGTGGCGGCTAAATTTTTTGAATATAGGGGCATAGCCAAGCGGTAAGGCAGCGGACTTTGATTCCGTGATTTCGGAAGTTCAAATCTTTCTGCCCCTGCCAAGCGGGGTAAGAAATGACCGATAAAAAACTTAAAGAGTACATCTCGAAGATAAATACCGGGTGTTGCGGGCATATCTTCGATAAGAATAAATACCATATAGGGTATAAGCGATTTAAGTGTTGTAAGGTTGCAGTTTGTCTTGACTGTGAGAGAGAGCAGTACATAGGCAGGAAGATATGGAAACCGCTTTATAAATTTTTTACTCCGAGATTAAATATCGAGGCGACCGTTACTCATTACGGGAAAAACGTCTTTACGGTCAAATAAATAATTATTGCCATTCCGATAACTTCTTTAACTCTGTTAAGTTGTTATTCGTAACCCCCATAAAATAACTAACAAAAGGCTTGCTTGATCGGCGAGCCTTTTGTTATGCCCAAAATAGACCTAAATTGAACCTAAAAAACAAAAACACTATATTTAGTGGTAAAACGAGGGGTTAAAACCACAAAATATAGTGCTTTTTAAGGGTGGTGGAGATAAGGGGAAAAGACAAGAGCCTAAAAAAACGGTGTTTTTAGGCTCTTTTTTATTATTATGTCGTATTTGTTTTGGTATTTTATCTGTATTTATCCTATTTGTTATCGTTTGTTATTTGTTTTGAACCCAAAAAATGAACCCAAAAAATCATTGTATGCGGGATATAATATTGCGTTTGTCTTCTTCGTATAAATGACCGTAAGTTTTGAGAACCTGCTCGACGGTATCGCCTATAAGGTCGGCTACGACGTAAACGCTTGCGCCGAGGTGAATACACATAGAGACGAAAGAATGGCGTAGGTCGTGGATCCTTATGCGTTTAACGCCTGCTTTTTCGATATAGCGGTCAAACGCGTGAGCAAGGCTGTTTTCGTGCAAAGGGTGGTCGCCGCTAAAATAAAACGGTTTCTGCGGGGTGTAATTTGCGAGAACTTTTTTAAGAGGGTCGCAAATAATTGTTTTAGCCCGGCGTTCGTTTTTAGTGGTGGTGATTTTGTAAGGGGAGTTGTCGGTTGTTTTCCGAGTATAAGTTTTGTCGAATACGATATAGTCGCGGTGTACGTCGGTATTGTGTAGGGCAAGAACTTCGCCTTTTCGCCGTCCTGTAAAATAGAGTGTGTTAAAAATGGCATAGTAGGCGGGGTTGTCCACTACGTCGATAAATTTAGCGAACTCTTCGCGTGTCCAGAACTGCATTTCGGTTTTTTGTACGCGTTGCTTCGGCTTTTTTACTTTTTTAAGATTGTTAGGGTATTGATAGCGAGATTCGACCCAAGATAAAAACGCAGCCATTGTATTGCGGATATTGCAAAGACGACTGTAAGAATAAAACTCGCCCGTGCGAGGGCTGCGCGTACTCCATAATTTGTCTTGCCATTCGTAAAGTTTAGGTGGTGTTAAATCGGCAATTTTAGTGTTTCCAAAATAAGGCAAGATAAAATTGTTTAAGACGTTGGCTCGGTCGTATATCGTGCTGTCTTTGTTTTGGTTTACCATTGAAGTGAGATAAATAGGAATAAGGCTTTCGACCGTTAATTCCTCTTTACCTTCGGCGATGGCTTTTTCTTTTTTAAGCGGTAAATTTTTAACGATTTCGCAGTTTTTCGTTATGAAGTCTATATGCGCCTGCTTTGCGAGGGCTTTCGACTTGTAACCCGATAACTTTTTGTAGGTTTCTTCGCCGGTAGGGAGTATTACCCTGAAACGAATGTCGTAGACTTTTCCGTTTAATTTCGTCTGCCGTTCTTGTATGTTTGCTTTCGTGCTGCTTATGTAGTACTTCTCGTTCATAGTAAGTAATTACTTTTTCAGCAAATCGTTATTGTTACGTCCGCGCATATATTTTAAGTATTCTTCGGCGTAATAATCGCAGCCGTCGAAAAAGTATAACGCGCACTTCATAAGGAGTAGGGCGACTGCAAAGACGGGAATACCTATTAAGAGATATATTGTATATGATCCGCCTTGACCCATACAAAAGGCTGCTATAATAATTATTACATAAGCCCCCGCTCCAATCATTAAGAGTAAATTAAAAATCTCTAAAATTTTTACAATGTTTTTGAATGGGCGATATCCGTTATTTTCTTTTCTCATTGTAATTTCTCCTTAAACGTAGATTTTAATATTTCTGCGACGTAATCGGTGTTGTAGGTTTAGGCTCGGCTTCTGATAAATCCGACACGTAAATCGCATAAATCGTAAATAAGTAATGCGACAAATAGTACGGCGAGGGAAACGGATAATATTGTCAAAAATTTAATCCATTTGTTTTTGTGTTTTATCATCCTTTCGTAAAGGTCGGTCATTTCTTTCGTTTGCGTATCCGATTGATCGTCTTGCAGAACGTCTAAAATCGGCTTTAAGGAAAGATATCCGGGGTCGCGCGTGTTTCCGTTAAATATCTTTTTTACAGTTGACAGCGGAACGCCTGATTTGTCGGCAATGTCTTGTAACGTCATATGCCGTTTATCTTTTAATTCGTTCAGGTCTTCTTTTAGCATTTCGTTTATTTTCTCCCTTATGTTTTTTATTCGACGGATTTTGTCGAAATTTGTCCTAAAACCGCGATTGGTGCTGAAAAGTACCGATATATGGCTGTGAAAGTATCAATATTGAGTCTTGACTTTTTTCCGTAAGGTGGTACACTTGAAACAAAAAGGGCGCAAGCCTTACGGAGGAAAAGATGAACAATTTAACAAAAGAGCAAGTTATTTCAATTATCAAAGACGAATTGCAGTCAATAGATAAAATTCGAGGAAAGGTGGTTTTTCTAAATATTGAAATCAACAACAATGAGTTTAAGAATATAGATTCGTCAATGGTTGTAACTCAATCTAATTTTGATTTATCAAATGTCAATGGTCTCAATTATCAAAAAACTTTACGATAGTAATTTTTATCCAAGTTTTCAAGCCAGTCGGGTATAGGATAATTAAGTTTTTTCATTTCATCATATATGACACAAAAGAATTGACTGTAATCTTTTTTGTCAATCTTGGAAAAAATCTCCATTATTCTTATAAAATCATAGTTAGAGAGTTTATCTCCAAATTCAGAGATAAAATAAGTGAGACTCTTTCCATAGTAGTCAAGCCTTGAAATATTAGCAAGAATTTCTGCGTAGTTAGAGACTAAGAATTTGCAATCGTTGGGGATTTTATTCCAGCAATTTTCTATTCTTGACAATTCATTGTCTGGTTTGTTTGCTACGGAAGAAAAATTGCCAATCGAAAAATTTTGTCCACTAAAAGAATTGTCTTGAAAAATATTAGATCCTGAAATATTCTCATTGTTTTTTTGAATAGAATTTTCTTTATTTTTCAATAAAAAGTCGATCGAGACTCCAAATCTATTAGAAATGTAGATTAGGTCAACAGGCTTAAAATTCCCCTTTCTCCAAGTAGATAAATTTCCACGACTGTTACAATCAGGATATATTTCTCTGTACAAGGCAAAAATTTCCAGATTATTGTTGTTGCACAATAATCTGATTTTTTCGTAGATAGGAGAAGTTTGTTCGGCAATTTTCATAGAAATACCCCCAAGAAAATTTTTTTACAATTTATGTGCAAAAAATTCGTACAAACGCTTGACAAGTGCGAAAATATCGCATATAATATAGCCAAGATATAACGAAGCGAAATAAAAAATAACCCGTTATATCGCGGTCGCCAAATAAAAAAGGCGTTCGCAAAGGCTCTCCCCGTTGAAAGAGAGATGACGTTACGTTGAGTTTTTTGTGGTATTAAAATTATAGCCTAACGGAATAACTTTGTCAACGGGAAAAGCCAAATTTAGTAATTTTTCTTCGAAAAAGTAGAGAAATTACACTTATTATAACATATTTAAGGAGGTGTCGAATGTCGATAGGCGAGAAGATACGCGAAAAACGAAGAACGGCGAAGTGTAGTCAATGCGAATTAGCGAAAAAAATTGGCGTTGCGCAACCGACCGTTTGCAATTACGAGCGCGATTTAAGGACTCCGAGGATGCAGACTATTAAGAAGATAGCAAAAGTTTTAGACACAAGCGTTGACTACCTTGTCAACGATAAGTAATCAAAAAATATTTTATGGGAGATACGAATTATGCAAGATTCAATTAAACAGGACGAGAACGTAGTAAGAACCTACGCTCAAAGGGAACAGATTTTCGCAAAAGAATATTTGGACGTAAACGATTTTATGTGCCTTTTCGGTATCGGCTTGCCGTCGGCTTATAAACTTATGAGAGAGATTAAGCGTAAAACGGACAGGCTGAAAATATCTGGCAGGGTACATATACAAGACTACTTCGAGTATTTTGACATACCCGAAACGAGCCGTTACGTTCAACCGAAAGAGGTGAAGTCTGATGATTAAGAAAAAGAATTATTGGAGTCAGGGCGTAAAAAACACTCTTGATTACAATCCGAGAAATCATAAAGGGCTTATGACGAAAGATTTGCACGGGAAAATCCGTAATCAATGCGAACTCGAAATGTGCCTTGTCTGCAATAAGAAGTGCAACGGCAATATGTGCGCCGAACTCAAAGAGCGTTGCAGGCAGGCGATAGCCCTTGAAAGCAACAAAAGAGTAAAAATGCAGGCGGTGAAAGCAAATGCGTTATAAGGTGGGAAATCAGGTGCGGGTGTTGCCCATAGTAGATATGCCCGAATTTAGTGAGGCAAAAATAGGAAAACTTGCTTTTATCGACGATATGCGGAAGTACTGTAATCGGATAGTAAGCATAACGAAAGTGAGAGAAGATGACGGCGTTTATCAGATAGCCGAAGACGGCGGAACGTTTATGTGGACTGACGATATGTTTGACTGTAAATTCAAACCTATTGCAAAGCGCATAAAATCGCCGCAGGAACGGTTTTTAGAAAGTTCCTACGCCGAGTGTAAGGCGGATATGGAAAAATGGCGAGAAAGGGCAATTAACGCCGAAAGATTGCTATCCGCGCTTGCCGCTTACGCGCCGAAAGCCGAAGAAAGGCTTAAAAAGAAAAAATTAACGAGGTAATCGATATGCAAAAAGTTTATGCAATGGGTAATTTGACGCGCGATCCCGAAACGAGCGAAACGTCAAACGGAACAGCCTACTGTCGTTTTACGATAGCGGTAAGCAGACCCGCCGATAAGAACGGTAACAAGGGCGCGGATTTCTTTAATTGTCTTGCGTGGAGAAACACAGCAACCGTCTGCGGCAGATACCTTAAAAAGGGTAGCAAACTCGCGGTATGGGGAAAGTTCCAAAGTAACAACTACGAAGACAAAGACGGTAACAAACGTCAAAGGTGGGATTTAGTCGTAGACGAAGTAGAGTTCTTATCTTACGGCGACCAGAGCGGAAACAATAATTCCGAATATCCGCAAGAGCCTGCTTATACGACAAAGGCTAAAAACGGTACACAGGTTTCTATGTACCCGGCAGAAGAAGACGACAATTTACCGTTTTAACGGGGTGAAAATATGAAAGAGTTGACAGTAGAACAACGCGACATTATCAATCAAATCGACAACGACGAATTTACCGAAGCCGAACTCGATTTTTTAATTTTCTTTATGAAGGATTTGATTTTAAGTCGTTGAAAGGAGAACAGTAATGAGAATTTGTGTTATTTGCGGGAAAAACATAATTGGCAACGACATAAAAATTTTGGGTTATTCACAAGGTATGGCGGGCGTTGATTTAGGTGATGTTTGCAATGAATGTATTAAACATATTCAACAATGCAAATATTTTATTCCCGTCAAGGAAGAAACACCTATCAGCAAAGAAAATATAGGGGTTGAAGATAATGGCTGAACGAAGAATGTTTACACAAAAAATAACTGAAAGTGATGCCTTTCTTGAATTGCCGTTATCTTCTCAATGCCTTTATTTTCATTTATGTATGAACGCCGACGATGACGGGTTTGTAAATAATCCTAAAAGGCTTATAAAAATGCTCGGCAATACAGAAGACGATATGAGACTGTTGCTCGCAAAACGGTTTTTAATTGCTTTTGAAAGCGGCGTTATCGTAGTTAAACATTGGCGGATGCATAATCTTTTAAGAAAAGACCGCTATAAAGAAACCGAATATAAAGACGAAAAAAAGAGACTTTTTCTTAAAGATAACAATACCTACACGTTAGATTCGGAACAGGGTAAAAGCCTTATTGAAAGCGACGAGAAATCACTCAAAAATGAGGTGGCAACCGTCTGGCAACCAAATGGCAACCGTCTGGCACCACAGGATAGTATAGTTAAGTATAAAGAAGAAAGAAAGGAAGAAGGTAAAGATAATATATATATCAATCATGCGCGTGAAGAGGAAACCTACGAGAGCATTATGAACGATTTCGAGGTTGAGCAAAGCGTAAGACCTATGATATGGAACTTTATAAAGCATTGCCAACTTAACGGACGAACTCTTACTAACGACAAACTTTCTAACATTCTCTTTGAAATGGATAAGCAAAGGCTTGATGCGGACGAAAAAATAAAAGCACTTCAAACGGCAATAAACGGCGGGTATTTCGATATTAAACGAATTTGATTGAAAGGGGATCACGAAAATGCTGACGGCAAAACAAATGCTGAATAAAGAATACGACGAAGCAACGCGCCAACGGCTTATAAAAGCGGCGAAATTACTTCAAACGGGAACTCCGCATAAAGGAGTGCAAAAAGAAGAAATCGCCGAAACGGTAGGGCTGTCGGGCGAGCGAGAAGCACGGGCTTACGTGTCTGCGCTTAAAAAGAAATTCCCGGTAATCTCACATAACGGTTATAAGGGATTTCGGATAGCGAGAACTTCGGCGGATGTGCCTGACAACGAACGAACTTTTTTCGAAGTGCTTTCGAGGGTTGAAGAAATGCTTTACGGAATACTTCCGAACCTTGATTTCGAGAAGAAAAACGGCATATCTTACGCGCCGTTAGAAAAGGCTATAACCGCTTTCTTGCAAGCGTTAGACGAGCCGAAAAACGCGCAATTATTTATCGGGTAAAAGTTTTATGGGATATATCGAATGGAAAAACAGAGAAGAATGGCTTAACGCAAGACGGAAAACGCTCGGCGCGAGCGAAGTTGCAAGCGCAATCGGAATGGGATTTAATTCGCCGATAGTTGTTTGGGAAGAGAAAACGGGCAGACGAGAACCGAAAGACCTTTCGACGAACGAGAGAGTGCAGTACGGCGTACAAGCCGAAGAGCATATTAGAGCGTTGTTTGAACTCCAAAATAAGAGCAAGTATTCGGTCGAGTATCACGCTTTCAGAATTTACCACCACGCAAAGTATTCGTTCCTGACGGCAACGCTTGACGGCGAACTGATAAGGTTCGACGATAAGGCTCACGGTATATGGGAGTGTAAAACGGCGTGGATAATGAGTAAAGCCGATTTGGAACGGTGGGATAACAACTCGATTCCGCAACACTACTTTATTCAGATATGCGACCAACTCGCGGTAACGAAATTTGATTTCGTCGTTCTGACGGCGCAGTTGATATTCCCGGACGGGAAATCCGAAATTCGTCATTATACGGTTGAGCGGAACGAAGTCAAAAGCGAAATCGAATACATAACGCAAAAAGCAGTTGAGTTTTGGAAGTTTGTCAAAACGAACAAGCGACCGCCGCAGACGTTGACACTTTGAGGGGATAACAATGCAGATATGTATGTTTGACGGCGATAAACCTTTCAAGGTCGATAAACCGTTGAGATTGATAACTCTTTTTTCGGGGTACGACAGTCAGGCGTTGGCTCTTAAATATCTCGGCGTGCCTTTCGAGCATTACAGAACGTGCGAATGGGCAATTCCGTCGATACAAGCGTTAAAAGACCTGCACTTCGAGAGCGATAATACCGATTATTCGGTCGGTATGAGTAAAGGCGAACTTGTAGAAATTTTGTATAAATCGGGCGTGAGTGCCGACTACAACGTACCGCTTACGAAAGAACAATTGCAAAGATACGGCGAAAGCAAGTTGCGGACGATTTACAACAATATCCGCGCTTGCAACAATCTCGTTTCGATATGCAACGCAAAAGGCGACGACTTGGGAATTAAAGACACGGACAAATATTGTTACTTACTTACGTATAGTTTCCCTTGTCAGGACTTATCCGCCGCCGGGTTAGGTAAAGGTATGGAACGCGGAAGCGGAACTCGAAGCGGTATGCTTTGGGAAGTCGAGCGACTTTTGAAAGAAACGAAAGAACTTCCGCAAGTGCTTTTAATGGAAAACGTAAAGCAGGTAATCGGTCAAAAAAATATTAGAGCGTTTGCCGAGTGGGTAGCGTTTTTAGACGAACTCGGTTATCACTCGAAATGGCAGGTAATAAATGCGACGGACTTTTCAATTCCGCAAAACCGCGAGCGTTGCTTTATGGTAAGCGTACTCGGCAATCACTACTACGAGTTTCCGAAAGAAATCGGCAACAAGTTAAAACTAAAAGACGTACTCGAAAAGAACGTCGCCGAATGTTATTATCTCAAAGAAGCCCTTGTTGATTATTTTATTAAACATACCGAAGAGAGCATTGAAAAGAAAAACGGTTTTAGATTTGCCCCGACCATCGGGGATGGAATTGGCAGAGCCATAACAACGAGAGCGGGAAGCAGAATGGACGACAACTTCATAAAGGAGTCGTTATCAGTAAATGCGGAAAAGTGATTGAGAAAGAAACCGATATTGCAATGACGCTTATGGCAAGAGATTATAAGGGTGTTGGTAATCAGTCCACGACGAGTGTTTTAGAATGGATAAAAAAGAAATAAAAGGATGTAAGATTATCGGACGGCTTGGCGGTAAATTCGAGCATACGCTTGACCTTACAAGACGAGTTTATGACGTTAATGCGGTCGCACCGACTATAACGACGTGTGGGGGGGGGTAATACAGAACCTAAAATTATGGAAGACGAGCATTTGGCTGTCTGGGATGGTTTTATTCAAAAGGTCAGAAAAGATAGCGACACTATCGGAACATTAACAGGGAATTGCCATAAAGACCTGAAAAGGAACGGGCAAGGGATAATAGAAAAAAACAATGAGCGAATACGAAAACTCACGGAGCGCGAATGTGGCAGGCTTATGGGCGTTAAAGACGACGACATAGCCAAAATCGGCAAGAATTTAAGTCGGTCGGCACAATATCATATGTTTGGCGACAGCATAGTAACGAGTTGCCTTATGGCGATATTCGGCAAAATGTTTAACGTAGACTATGAAAGCAAAATTAAAGAATTAACAAAAAATTTAACAGGAGAGGGTTAAAAATGGAAGAATACAGCATTGACAAAGCGTTAGAAACGCTTGAAGAGACTAACACGCCGCAGACCATAGAATTTAAGGTACAAAACGATTTCGTTGAAAAATTGCCTGAAATTTTATCCAACTGCGAGCAAGTAAAACAATGGGCTATCGCTCAAACCGAAGCGGACAGAAATCTCATACTTAAAACGGACGAAGACTTCGACAACGGAAGAAAGCGTTGTGCCGAAATTAACAAAGTCGTCGCGAGTATCGAAAGTCGTAGAAAGGAAGTAAAAAAAGAGTATAACAAGCCCTATGAGTTGTTTGAAAAGAAACTTAAAGAAGTAACTGCGGTTCTTACCGAAGCGAAAGACAATCTTTGGTCGCAGATAACCGCCGCCGAAGAAAAGGTTAAAGCCGAAAAAGAAAACGATTTCAAAAGATACTTCGAAAATCACGACGATTACGCAAATATCAAAGATTATCGCGGTTGGGAACAGATTTTCGATAAAACGTGGCTAAACAAAGGAAAGAAGTACGACGCGGTATTCAAGGAAATCGACGGCAAAATTAAAACGATATGCGACGAACTCGCGGCGATATCCGACCTTAACAGTGAATTTGAAACTGTGCTTTTGGTAAAGTACAAAAATGGCGCGAGTCTTACCGAAATATTGTCGGCGAACCGCGAATTAAAAGCGCAGAAAGAAGAACTCGAACGCAAGAAAGCGGAACAGCAACAAGCGGTGAAACAGAGCGTTGAAACGCCGGTGATCGAACAGCCGCAAGCGCAGCCCGCACAAGCCGAAGTTGCGGAAACGGACGAGGAACTTATCTCGATTGATTTCCGCGTCGTATGTACGAAAACGAAATTAAAGGCTCTCGGCGAATATATGAAAATAAACGGAATTAAATACGGCAGAGTGCCGAAAGGAGAATAAACATTATGGCAGTAAATAATACTCTCGCGCCGGTCAACGGCGAAGAAAAAGTAAAATTCGGTGTGGCGATACAAAGCCCGAAATATCAGGCACTTATAAACAGTACGCTACGCGACCCGAAAAGGGCTAACCGTTTTGTCGCGTCGGTTATGTCGGCGGTAACGGCTAATCCGCTTTTACAGAACTGCACACCGGCTTCGGTTATCACTGCGGCGTTGCAAGGCGAAGCACTTGAATTAAGTCCGTCGCCCACGCTCGGCGAATATTATCTCGTTCCGTACAAGAAGAGCGTAAAAGACCCCAATACGGGTGATTGGATAAAAATTGCCCAATGTCAATTTCAGATAGGAACTGCCGGGCGCATACAACTCGCTATGAGAACAGGGCAGTACAAAGACCTTGACGCAGTTGACGTAAGACAGGGCGAATATCGCGGAAGAAACCCCGAAACGGGAAAGCCCGTTATCAAGTTTTACGAAGACGAGGATATGCGCGAGAATTTGCCTGTAATCGGGTATCTCGGATATTTCCTTTTAACGAACGGCTTTTATCATTCGGTGTATTTCACCGTCGAGCAATGCTTAAAGTGGGCTGAAAGATACAGCAAGTCTTTCGACCGCAAACTTTACGAAAAAGTCAAAAACGGCGAAAAACTCGATTGGAAAGAAGAGCAGGCAGCAACTCAACCGTGGATAGCACACACCGAAGAAATGTGCAAAAACCTCGTATTGCGCAGGGCGTTAAAGAACGCGCCGAAATCAATCGAAATGCGTAATATTGTCGAGGGCGACGAAAAGACCGAAGCAGATATTTCTTCCGCGTTTAACGGAACTATGCCGCCCGCAATAGAACCGAAAGACAAAATCCAGACAGAGCAAAAGCAAGCAGAAGACGACTTCTTCGGCGATGAACCACAGGAAGACGAGCAACAATCGCCCGTAGAAGAGAAGCCTAAGCGCGGGCGCAAGAAAGCCGAGCCGACGGCAGAAGCGGTAGAACAAACCGAAATAGGCTGAATAAAAGCAAAAAGGAAGAATAATGTTAATTCAACAATATTCTGAAAAACTAAAAAAATGGATGGTACTCGGCGTAGGTTACGTTTGTTGCAGAGAAGGTCAAACTCCTATACAAAAAACCATTACCCCTTTGAGAAACGGAACTACGTCGCGTATCCATTTTTCGGTAACGGTCGGGTCGGTACTTAACGAGAACAAGCAGGCTGTGTACCAAAACGTACCTTGCGCCATTTACGCAAGCGAACGCACGAAAGAAATCTATAATTTTGCACTATCGTTAAGGCGAAGAGATTTAGTACAGTTCGCCGGGTATATGTACGAAGGCGAAGTTATCGATAATCAAGGCAATCCGAGAAGATTCAGAGAAGTACGGCTTAACTGGCTATTGCCTTTGAAGATATTTTTTAACGGAAACGTATCTATTCCGACTACGAATTTCAACGGAAAAGTTGAAAATGTAAAAGAAAACATTAACACTGTCGATTTTTCTAATGCGGGCGAAAGCGACGATTTTTGGGAAGACGACGCAAAAGGAGAGTAAGTTATGAGTTACAGAATGTGCTACGGACAGCGAAACAAACTCGGCAATAAGAAAGTTGTAGTAGACGGTATAGAGTTCGACAGTAAGCGTGAAGCGGTACGATATTCCGAACTCAAACTTATGGAACGGGCGAAAATCATAAGCAATCTCGAACTGCAAAAAGAGTTTGAGTTGATACCTGCTCAACGCGAACCCGATACGGTCGGAAAGCACGGTGCTATTGTTAAAGGAAAAGTCATTGAAAGAGCCGTCAAATACATAGCCGATTTCGCTTATATAGACAACAGAACGGGGCAATTAGTCGTAGAAGACAGTAAAGGATATCGTAACCCCGCAAGCACGGAATACGCAAAGTTTGTAATCAAACGCAAACTTATGCTTTACAAGTACGGAATAAGGGTAAAGGAAGTATGACGAAAGGAATTACCGAAAGTGTTTTAGAAGAAATCGAGAAAAGCGGAATGTCTATCAAATCGATTTCCGAAAAGAGCGGCGTAAGTCGCACGACGATTATGGGTTGGATAAACGGTGGGAATACGCCGACGATAGAAAACGCGGATTTTGTTCTTGCGGTATTGGGTAAACGATTAGAGATTGGAGAGTTGGGTAATGACTAAAAGAAAAGTAATTCGTTGCGAACACGTAAACGCCGCTAAACAAAAATGCGGCAATTATATAGGCAAATTCGTCGGCGAAACTGTCATAATCAAGCGGCACGGCAGGGAGATACATATCGGCGCGGGGCAACCCGTCGAAATCAAATGCGAGCGTTGCGGGGGCATTACGAAAGTCGAATGGAAACTGTAATCGAAACGAATAAAGTTTACAACTGCGACTGCATTGAACTCTTACGTGATATGTCGGCGGGGGGGGTAAAGGCAGACTGGTGCATAACCGACCCGCCTTACGGAATAGGCATTGAATCTATGTCGTTTACTAACGGCAAAGAGATTGCGGGAAACGCAAAAGCAAAAAGAAGAAACTATTCCGATACAAGACCGTGGGATAAACAGAGAATAACGAAAGAATATTTCGACTTAATCTTTAAGTGTAGTAAAAATCAGATTATTTTCGGCGGAAACTATTATACCGATTATTTACCGCCGACGGCGAGTTGGGTCGTATGGGATAAGCGTTGCGACGATAAAATGCGAAACGATTTTGCCGACTGCGAAATCGCATGGTGCAGCAAAGGCGTTGCAAGAGTGTTTCATTACGTTTATAACGGAATGATTCAGGGCGATATGAAAGCCAAAGACGAACGATTTCATCCTACGCAGAAACCCACTCAACTATGGGTCAACCTGATTAACTACTACACAAAGCCCGGCGATTTAATCCTCGATCCGTTTATGGGAAGTTTCACTACTGCGATAGCCGCTTACAGAACGGGCAGAAATTATATAGGGGCGGAACTCGACAAAGACTATTACGAGTTGGGAAGTAAACGGCTCGAAAAAGAAAAACAACAATTACGAATTTTTGATTTATAGGAAACGATATGAGCAAAATCGATTTAAGGCTCGGCGACTGCTACGAACTCATAAAAACAATACCTGACAAGAGCATAGATTTAGTATATTGCGATATTCCTTACGATATCGAGGGTAACGGCGGTGGCGGGTGTTTCGGCGAAAAGAAGCGCGATTATCACGCCGAGTACGAAAAAGTCTGCGAAAACACAAACAGCACGGCAAGCCGAGTGTATAAATCCACAATGAAAAGTATCGACAATATCAAAGAAACTGCTTTCGGTATAGATTACGACATTTTGGACGAGTTTTGCAGAGTGTTGAAAAACATTTACGTTTATATCTGGTGCAGTAAAGCGCAGATTTTACCGCTTATGAATTATTTTGTAGGCAAACGCGGGTGTCGCTTTGAAATTCTTACGTGGATTAAAGAAAATCCGATACCTACTTGCAACGGCAAATATTTAAGCGATACCGAATATTGTCTTATGTTCCGCGACGGCGGCAAAACAAGAATCGGTGGAACTATGAAGACGAAACAAAAGTATTACATAAGCCCGTTAAACGTAAAGGACAAAGGCAACTTTCTTCACCCGACGATAAAGCCATTACCTTTCGTAGAAAATCATATTCTTAACTCGACAAAAGAGGGCGACACGGTTCTCAACTGCTTTATGGGCAGCGGAACGACAGGTTTGGCGTGTAAGCACTTAAAACGAAATTTTATCGGTTTCGAGATAGAAGAAAAGTGGTACAACATAGCCAAAAGCCGAATCGAGGGTTACAACGCGTTCGGGCAGGGCAACTTTTTGGAGATAAACGGATTATGACGGAAATCGGCGAGAAAGAGTTTTTGCAGTTGAAAGCAAAACGACTAATGGAACAGTCAATCAAAAGCGAACAATGGAACGGCTTACCTGCCGAAACACGGCAAGATATATTCGTTTTTGCATTGTTTGTAAATAATTATTTAGACAAAGTAGAGGAAAAGAAAAATGTACAAAGAACAGCAGATTGAAGAAATAGCGAAAAAAATGCAAAAGTGTTACGAAAAGAACGGCTTGCTAAATTTCAAGTGGTTTGCCGAAGCCCTTTATAATGCAGGCTATCGCAAGACCTTTACAAGCGACTTTGCAAGCGACACGCAAAAGGCGTTCAAAGAGGGTTATGAAAAGGTAAAAGAAGAACAAACAATGATATATTTGAAATTCCCACCGATTGAAAAAATACAAGGTTTTAAGATTTACGGGAATAAGCATTTGAAATTTTGGAGAAATACAGTTACAAAAGATGACTATATCGCAGTTGTTCTTTGTGGGGAGCGTGTATGTTTTCCCGCAACGCAAGACGGCGTTGACAAAGCGGAGAAATGGGTAAACGAAAAAAGAGCCGAGATTGCGGAAGCATTAAAGTTATGCAAGGTGTACAATGACGGTTACGACAGCGGACTTGAAACGTTCGCTGAAAGGTGTAAAGAATATGCGAGAGCGTGCAAAGCAAGCGGATATGACGGCATAGGCGAAAACGACATTGACGAATTGTTAAAGGAGTTTAAGAAATGAAAAGAGTAGAAATAAACGAAATAATATTTAAGAAATTGATAGACGGCGTAAAACGTTGTGTTGCAACGGACGACAGCCGTCCGATTATTTTACCCGTAAGATTGGGAGATTAAGCAATGAATATTTATTTTTGTCATATATGCTACGATGACAACGGCTTATATATCGTCGCAAAATCAAGAGGCTCGGCAAAAGCCTTGTTTGCGGGAATTGGAGGCGACAGATTTATCGATATTCGGTGCGATCTCCACAGAAAGGACGTTGACGAAAAGAACGAGGGCGAAATCGACCTCGGCGACCGTCGCTTAAAAAAATACGACTTGTATTATTGCGACGAGGACGGAAACGAAATTCAATAAAGGAGTACGAAAAATGATTTTAGCAAGTATTAAACCGTATTACTATTATTTAATTGCCGAAGAAAAAAAGAAAATCGAGGTAAGAAAATCGGCATTGAAAAACTTACCGCAGGATATAGCCTTTTATATGAGCAAGGACGAAAAATCTTTTGCGAAGATACCAAAAAAGTTTCAGGGAAAATACCGCGAGCATTTCGGTAAAATCGGCATAAGGGCTGTCGTCGATAAAATTGGTAAGATGAAAATGATTATTGACGATTTCGGTAATTTAATTTTATTAAGTCCAATCGCAATATGGGGTTTTAATCATTGTTTATCGAACGACGAACTTGACGTCTATTTAGACGGTAAAACGGGCTACGGCTGGCATTTAGATAATGTAGCGGTTTACGACAAGCCGAAAGAGTTGAGCGAGTTTTATAGAATATGTAAAAACCCTTGCAAGCCGAGTAATGGGAAAATACTTTGCTTAACAACTAAATCGCTAAAAATGAACGGTTGCGACGGTAAAATACATTTAACCCGCCCGCCGCAGTCGTATATGTTTGTTGAAGAGGTGTAAAATGAAAGACTATAAAAGATTAACTGATAGAGATATAACAAAAGAAACAAAACAAAAACTTTGTATTGTTTTGTGTGATATTAGGCGTAGGTGCTTAAATCCAGATTATAAATATTTTTACTTGTATGGAGAAAGGGGAATTAGTGTTTGTGAAGAATGGCTTGGAAAAGACGGTCAAAAGAATTTTAGAGAGTGGGCAGTAAATAACGGATATGAAAAAGGATTGACGATTGATAGAATTGACAACAACAAAGGCTATTCTCCTGATAATTGCAGGTGGGTAACGGCAAAAGAGCAATCTTATAATAGGCGTTCTAATAAGTTAATTACTATACACGGAAAAACACAAACGGTTACTGAGTGGGCGAAAGAAACGGGAATACCTATTGGCACGCTACAAAATAGACTTCGTTATGGTTGGGAAGAAGATAGATTGTTAGAGCCTAAACAAGTCCACTTAAAAATGAGTAAACACGAAATGAGAGTTGAAATTCTTAAATTACGAAAACATTTAAGAGAATATCAATCTAAAATCGAGAACGGAACGCTTATAGACCTTCCGTGCAAAATTGGAGACACGGTATGGCTGGCAAACCCCGACGGACGGCTTATTTATGGAAAGGTGTCGGCTATTGGCTATAAATGGGAAACTGACGCAAGTAATAACAGCGTCTCACAGTACGCTTGTTTTATGGCTCGTTGTCCCGAAGAGTTTTACGTTAAAAGGGGAGACGATGCAATATATGGCTTTTCTTTTGAGAATAATAAAATTGGTGAGAGAGTTTTTCTTTCCGAAGACGAAGCGCGAAAAAAATTGAAGGAATTAGAGAAATGATTTTTAAGATATTTTCGGACGGGCTTTTGGTTGTTGACGAAGAGGTGGGAGAGTAAAAATGCCGACGAGAAATGAACTAACTCAATTACAGTCTTTACCGCTTGAATTAAAGATTATGCGCACTCAACAGCGTATACGCGAATGGGTGCAATACTACGGCGTAGACGGCGTTTACGTTTCGTTTTCGGGCGGTAAGGATAGTACGGTTCTGTTGGATATGGCGAGGAAACTATATCCAACGATAAAAGCCGTTTTTATCAACACCGGGCTTGAATATCCCGAAAATCAACAATTCGTTAAAAGTTTCGACAATGTTGAAATTTTACGCCCCGCAATGCGCTTTGACGAAGTTATAAAGACTTACGGCTATCCCGTAATAGGTAAAGAAGTCAGCGAGTGCGTATATCAAGGGCGAATGGCGTTGACGGGTAATCGATACCCGTATCGATTACAAAAACTATTCGGCACAGCAAAGGACAAGAACGGCAACGAAAGCAAATACAATAAAACGAAGTACGCGCCGTTACTTTTTACGGACTTTAAGATTTCGCACATGTGTTGTAACGTTATGAAAAAGAAACCCGCCCACGAATACAGCAAAATCACGGGCAAAATGCCTATGACGGCGCAAATGGCGGAAGAAAGCCAACTGCGCGAGCAACAGTGGCTACGCAACGGGTGTAACGGCTTCGATATGAAATCGCCAATAAGTAACCCTATGAGTTTTTGGACGGAGCAAGACGTTCTGCAATACATAAAACAAAACAATCTGCCGATTTCAAAAGTGTATGGTGAAGTCGTTGTAAAAGACGACGGCGGGTATCAATACGGCGCAACGCTTTGCGATTGCGGCAAGTTATGCACGACAGGCGCGAAACGGACAGGTTGTATCTTCTGTATGTATTCCGCGCATTGTAAAGGCGACGAAAGGTTTTTATTACTCAAAAAAATTCATCCGCGTCAATACGAGTATTGTATGGGCGGCGGGGCGTATGATACGGACGGCTTCTGGAAGCCGACCAAAGACGGTTTAGGTATGAAGCACGTTATAGACGAGTTGAATAAAATCTATGGCGACGGCTTTATAAAATATTAACGATGCAATCGCGGGGCGGCGCGTTTGTAAATAAAAATTATAATAAAAAATAACACCGATTGATAGATATATGTTTAGTCAAGGGAAAGCCGCCCATTTCCCGAAAAAAAAATTGATTATTACTAAAAAAAATTACATAACCTCTTGACAAATTCGTAATTGTGATGTAATATGGTAACGTAAATTGAATATAGGTGCGTTATGCGCCGTTGTAAATGACACTTTGATAGCACGGAACGATAAAGGTTTCGGAACTCGGACAAGGAGTTCTTAATTGCTTATGTGCCGCTTGGGTTACTCTTGTAAGAACAAGGGCATTGTGTCGTTTACGCAAATTGTCTTTATAAGTCTTGCGAGGTAACACTCGCAGGGCTTTTTTGTTTTCCGCAGGAGTTAAAATGGGCGTAAAAAAACAAGTCAGAAAGACGAGTACAACCGAATATTATTGCCATTCGTGTGGAACTAAACTTACGGAAGAAAACAGCAGATACGAAGGTTCGCCGTATTGTTTGGATTGCGAAAGCAAGACCTACGACGAGTTAAGGCAAAAGAACGGCGAATCGTTGGCTTTGTTTTTCACTTGCTTGAAATACGACGTGCCGCTTTATCCATTGCTTTTAACCGAAGACCTGTTTACTGCGGACGATATATGGCTTGCCTATATAGATTTGCTCGACAAAAACGACAAACTTTCAATCGACGAAAGATTAGCGACCTTTTCCGACGGTGAAACGAACCTTTTCAGAATATTCGGTAAGAATATGCAAGCGAAAGACTTTTCGGAGTTTTGCAAGCGAGAGAAAGAAAGGCTCGATAAATTACCGGGAACGGCAGAACAACGCACGAAATGGGGCGAACGCAATCTTTGGCAAAACTTTCCTATAACGACGGCGGTATATAACGAACTCGATACGCAATACGATGCAATGGCTTCGAGATATAAGGGCGTTACTATCGACGACACTATGGAAAGCACGATACGCCGAGTAGTTAAATTGCGAGTTGTACAAGATTATCTGCAATCTATCGGCGACGCGGGCAGTTTCGATAAAGTACAGAAGTCGATCGACAGCATACTTGCTTCCGAGCAGTTGCGTAAGAAAGACGAAAAGCCCGTTGAAGCGTTAAGGCTCGATTCAATGGTTTTGGCGTTGGAAAACGCAGGGCTTATGCAAAACGGCGACTTGCTTACCTACGACGAGTTGATAGAAGTATTCAGGGATAAATTTGTAAAGTCGCCCAAATATAAATACTCGCTCGACGTTGCCGACCAAGTAATACTCGATATTATGAACTCAATGCGTAAAAACGCCGACGAGCCGACTTTAATCAATCTGCCCGAAGAATACGCGGCGGTTGACGAATACGGTGAATTTGAACCCGAAGAAACCGAGCAGGAAAAGGAAGCGAAGCGTTATGCCGGGCTTACAAAAGTGCAGATTGAAAAGGCGGATAAAAAGAGAAAAAACGGCGGTGAAGAATAATGCCGACGGGATATTATAGCGGTCAGGGTAAAAGGTGGTCGCAAAAACGCGGACGTTGGGAAACGGTAAACAAAGAGCAGGCTTTCGATTACGATAACGTCAATCAAAAATCGTGGGCGTTGCTGATAAGTATATTCCGCTTTTACCCCGATTTCCTTTTAGATTTGTTGCGATCGCCAAATGCGCCTTACGGGTTGGAACTGCCGCAAAGAATAATGTTGAGAGTACAGGCTCGGTATCAGACGACCTATATCACGGGTGCGAGAGGTATTACGAAAACCTTCGTCGTGTTGGCGGGTAAGGAAGTTGACGGCATTTTATATCCGGGCGAAAGAGTACGTTATTTCGCGCCGAATCAAAAGCAGTCGGCGGTGCTTGCTTCGCAGGCGTTCGCTTCGGTAGAGCGGTGTTATCCGCTGCTATCGAGTTGGTGGAACAAAAACAACGACCGCGACGCAATGTTTAAGATAACAACGAATAACGGCAGCGAGTTTTCAATGTACGCCCCGCGTGGCGATAACTTCGGTTCGTTAATCGGTGAAGAAATAGCCCAAGAGGGTGAAGACGGTTTCGACTTTACGACGTTTGAGGAAGACGTTAAAAAGGGTCATAGGCTTACGAGAACGGTCAACGGCGTAAAAGACCGAACGAGAATACAATTAAAACAAGCGTATATATCCAACGCGGCTTCGAGGCAAAACAAGGCTTTTACGGTTTATCGGGCAATGGCGTTAAAGGCTATGAAATACGGCGATAAATACGACGGCTTTTGTATGGATATATCGTGGATTTCCGCTTTACTTTGTAATTTGCGTGATATAGCCTATTACAAGAAAGAAAAAGAAACGTCTTCCACGGAAGTGTGGAAGCGTGAAATGGAAGTTACCTATACGGGTACGGGCGATAACCCTATGCTTACCGATGAGATTTTATCTCGCAGCAGAGTGTTAAAGTCTATGGAAAGCCGACATTGCGGCGATCCGAACGTCGTATACGTGGTTGCGCACGATGTTTCGTATGAAGAAGGGCAAAAAAACGCGCTCTGTGCCGACGTAGTGTGGAAATGTACGCGGTTTTCCAACGAAACGAAACGCGATAAATACAGGAAACAAGCGGTGTGGGTAGATTCTTACCGCCCGCCGCATACGGAAGCCTTGCAGGCTCGGAAACTTAAAGATTTGTGGTTGCGGTTTTGTTTAAGCGGCGGACAAGCGACGTATATCGTCGTAGACGCACGCGCGGTCGGTAAAACGGTCGTGCAAGAGTTAATGAAACCGTCGAACGACGGAACGCCTACGCTCTGTTGTTTCAAGCATTGCGCATATACCGAAATCGAACAGCCCAACGCATTACCCGTTATTTATCCGCTTAAAGCGACGAGAGCAGGCGGAACGGACGACGAAGGCGTTATGATACGCTATCTGCAAAAAGAGTGGGAACAAGGCAATATCGAAATTCTTATCCCGAACGTGCTTGACGGCGTAGAAGCGTACAAACTCAATCACGGCATAAAAGACAATTTCGACGACGGTAAAATCGCGTTGCCGTATAAGCAAACTAACGGTTGGGTAGAAGAAATTCAAAATCTCGAAGTCAAGCCGAGCGGCACTTCGGTTAAAGAAAGCAGAAAGCATAAGAGTATTCAAAGGGATAGACACTCGGCGGCAAAATACGGGTTAAGGCTTATTTCAATGCTCGAAGATACTCTTGTAAAAGAAAATTATCAACCGAAATCCGACTGGGATAAAAAGATAGACGAGTTCAAGCACGGCGGGTATATCCCGCAGGTTAAACGGACGAACAACAAAGTGTCGAGTTTGCTTTCGTTAAGGAGACGATAAATGAAAAAGTACAAATTATACGTTTCAACGTATCAAGCACTGCCGAAAGAGGTTGAATACACTTATTTCAGCCCCACAAGCAGCGGATATATGCTTGCATACCACTACGATCCGATTGAGGGTATGAAAGAGGTAACGAGAGAAGACTTGCTGAAACCCGAAGAAAAAACGTGGCTTTTAGGCGTTAAACTAACGGTAAACGCTAAGGCGATAAGTGATTCGGCGGAAAGCATAAACAAGGCTTTAAGCGACTTTTTAACGGTTTTTGAAAGGGAATTAAAAGCACAGGCAGACAAAGAAAAAGGTAATTAAAGGACTATGGCGAAAACGACTACGACACAACTTAATAACGACGAAAAGCGTGAGCAACAAAAAGCACTTAATCGTGAAAGGGTTGCCCGTTGTCGCGCCAAGAAAAAAGCGAGAGAGCAAGCCGAAAAGGAAGCAAACGAAATCAAAACAAATTCGTCGCAGAACGGCGCGGATAATTCTTCTTTTACGCCTGTGTTAGACCGTTTCAGAAGTTTAATGCAGAATTACGGCAGTGCGATTTCGGCGCAAGGGTTTTACTCGGCGTTCAGCAGGGCAGGCGGATATTGGGCGAATATGCCTACGGTGCAAAACCTGCGAATGAAAGGTTTGCAGTCTTTGCCTGCGCCGTACAACAAAGACGATATTGCTGAATTTTTACGCGCTCCGTACCAGAACGAAATTCCGTTAAGGCAAACGAGCGAAACGCTTAAATGGACGGCTTATCCATACTTTAAGATAGTAAAAACCTATCAGGATATACCGACTTATCGTTATTATTTCAAGCCGAAATACATAGAAGCCGAGGACGCGAAAGCGAAAGAGTTCAAACGCGAAGCGATTTTGCTCGATAAACTCAATAAAGAGTTTGCGCCCGACGTTCAGGCGCATAGGGTGGCGGGCGAAGCCTTAACGCAGGGCAAAGTTTTCTATTGTCCGAGAGTACGGGTCGATAAAACGCATAATCAGGTAAATTTTGCGTTTATGACGGCTTTGCCGATAGATTGGTGTACGATAATCGGCAGAAACAATGTTTCGGGTTATACGGTTTCGTTCAACCTTATGTACTTTATGCAACCGGGAACGGACGTAAGACAGTACGGCGATTTGTTTTTGCCGTATCTTGACGATTTCAACGATATGTTTTCCGAGCCGAAAGACACGGAAAGAAGCAGAAACGTCCGCTACGCAAGCGTTTCGTGTAAGGGCGTTGATAAAAGATTTTACTACGATAAAGTTAAAACGAACGCGGCGGGCAGCCCGCAGGTTTTCGAGCAAAACGGCAGATGGTTCTATTACGTAAGTTTGCCCGTCGAAAAAGTGTGGACTTTCGAGATAGACGACACGACCGTAAACGTCGCAAGCCCGTTGAGCGGTTTAATGATAACTTACGCGCAACAAGCGGACTACGAAAACGCGCAAATAAGTTTGCTCTTAAACCCGCTTATTAAAATATTTACGGGCGAAATCCCGTATTTTAACGACGACGGGGCGACAAAACCCGACAATTATAGGCTTTCGGAAGCGGGCAAGTTTATGTTTGAAGCCTTTTTCGATAATCTTATGGCGGCAAATAATACGAGCGGAACGGCGTTTTTCACCGCGCCCGTGCAAAACATTAAGTCGCACGATTATCCCGAAAGCGCGAACGCGAATAAGGTTGCAAGCAGTTTCAACGAATACGCGACCGAAAAGAGCGGACTTGCCGCGATTATCCCGATAAGCGATCCGAAAGCGGGTCAGGCGAATTTGTCGGCAAAGTTAGAAGCGAGATATACCGAATGTATTTATCGTCAATTTGAACGAATGATAAATACTATCTATAAATCGCTCAATCTCAATTACGAATGGGATTTCCACTTTTTCGGTACTATCTACACCGAAGAAGAAGAGCGTAAAAACGCGAATACCGCCATTGCAAACGGCGATATATCGGCGCATTTCGTTTTAGCCGCGCTCGACAGACAGAGTTGGGTAGATAAATTGTCTATGATGAACGCTATAAAAGAAAGCGGACTTCTCGATATGCTTATCCCGCCGATAACGAGTTATACGGCGAAACAGGAAAACAGCGGTTTACCGCCCACGGGCGGAAGACCGAAAGCCGAGGGCATAACCGAAGGCAACGAAAAAACCGCAGACAGCGGCGACGGCGGTAATCAATAAATCTGAAAAAGGAGCGACACTCAAATGATTAGAGATAAAATGAAACTTGTATTAGACGGAAAAAGCGTTGCGGGCGAAAGCGAAGTTATATCAAACGCCGTAGGCGAAATGCTTTTCGTTCAGGTTGACGGCACGGCTTCGGCGTTCACTTTGCAGGTGCAAGGTCGTTGCAATCGCGGAAGCGGCGAATTTGTCAACCTTACGGGCTTTGACGGCGCGTTTAATACGAAAAATTCGGTTACTTCTACGGGCGTGTATACATATTACGTAGAGGGTATGACCGAACTCAAAGTCAATCTCGTATCGGTCGTAGGCGGCGCGATTTCCGTCTACGCTATGACTACTACTTCAAGGGGTAACTGATATGTCCGACGCTTTCTGGAAAATACTTGCGTTAAAAGGAATAAAAGGCGGCGGTGATACGCCAACGCAAGAAAAAACGGTTGCTCTCGATATGGCAAACGGCAATCAGATTATAACGCCCGACGACGGCAAAACGATGACAGAAGCCACGGTATTAAAGCCTGAGACTATGGCGGCTGAGAATATCAAAAACGGCGTGAATATCGGCGGCGTAGTCGGCAGTTTAGAAGGGAAGTTACCCGAAGAAATTAAAACCGTCGATTTAGCAATGGCGAACGGTAATCAGACCGTTAATACCGACAGCGGAAAGACGATGAGTGCCGTCGTAATAAGGAAACCCGCCACGTTAGTACCGTCGAACATAAAGAAAGACGTTGATATCGGCGGCGTTATCGGCTCTATGGAATCGGGTGCGCTCGACGGGCTTGTAGACGGTTCTATAACGAATTTCGTTATGCCTGCCGATAAAACGCAGATAGTACAATACCGGTTTTACTGTTTTGAAAATTTGGTTTCGGCAGATTTAGGCAACGTTCAGGATATAGGCAATTACGCGTTTTATCAATGCGTCAATTTAACGAGTATAACGCTTCCCGAAACGACTGAAAGTATAGGTAATAATGCTTTTGACGGCGATTCTAACATTACGCATTTAAGCGGAAGTATCGACGGGAATATCGGCGATTACGCTTTCAGAAATTTAATTAAAGTCAGCGAGTGCGATTTTTCAAATTTTAATATTCATTCTTTGGGGCAGTACGCGTTTTCGGCTTTTGGTGGTGCGAGAACGAACCCGTCGCAAAACTTGCTTGTCGTAGACTTGTCAAAATCCGACTTTAACAAAATACCGCAATATTGTTTCGGAACGAGCAGTTCTACGAACAAGATAAAATATATGCAATTTACTTTCCCGAATACCGTAAAATCGATAGACGGTTACGCTTTCGCTTATGCGGATAATTGTGATTTCTATTTTGCAAGTTCAACGCCGCCTACGTTATCGGCTACTACCGTATGGAACAATATTACGAACAGTAAAATATTCGTGCCGTATGGTTCGGTAAACGCTTATAAAACCGCGACGAATTGGACTACGCAGGCAAGTAACATAATCGGTTATGTTGGCGCAGGGGTATTGCCCGTAGGAAGCGAGTTGCCGATGCTCGGCGCAGAAGGTTATGCGTTGACTTGGTTCAGCGACAAGGCTTGCACGATTTCAGCAACGACCGTCGAAAATGCCGATACGACATATTATTGTACGATAGGCACTGAAAAAATCGGCTACGGAGTTAAATCCGTTTATGCACAGTCTTGCGGCGTTACGATTTCCGACGGAACGAAAACCTATCGTGAAGGCGACGGTATTCTAACGGGTACGGTTGTAACTATAACGACGGCGGCTACCGAAAGCGGATTTGTACCCTATCTTTTACAGGTAAACAATCAGGACTTCACGAGTGGCGATACGTTTACCATAAATGAAGACCTGAATATTACAGCAATTTACTGGGATGGCGAAAATATTCCCGTACTGCCTGTATTCGGCGATAACGGTTGGGTTATGATACGACAAGCCTTCCGAAACGGACTTGCCGCAACCTTGTGGGCTGTCGGCGACCAAAAAGAAGTTACGCTCGGCGACGGAAATACGTATCATATCAGGATTGCCGATATGCAGTCGGGCAGATATAATCTTACGGACGGTAGTGGAACGACGAAAGGTGTTCTTGAATTTGTCGAATGTTTGCCGACAGGTTACGCTATTAACTCGTCGCAAGTTACGGATGGCGACGTAACGGCGTATACGGCAGGTGGTTGGGCAATGTGCCAAATGAAAAACACTACTCTTGACGTAACCGTGTGGGGTTGGTTGCCCGACGATATGAAAAAAGCAATCAGTGAAATCACTCTTAACGAGTACAGTTATTCTTCGCCGTCGCCTCGTGAAAGTACGAATAAATTATTCTTACCCGCCGAAACCGAGATTTTTATGTCGCGACATAAATCAGGCGAAGGAAGTCAAACGGGTTGCATAAAATATGATAGATTTGATTATTATGCCAGTGCGATAAACGATGGAGATTCACCAGTAAGGCAAAAGTACAAGGTTGGAGGAACTCTCGTTAGTTGGGGGTTGCGGTCGCCAGTAGAGAGTAGTAATTTTGATTTTTGCCGTGTTGGTTTTTACGGCAGTTACGACACAATTGGTGTAACCAGCGCAATAATGGTTTCCCCATGCTTTGCAATATAATCAAGTAATCTAAAAAATCGCCTCGCGACAAAGCGAGGCAAAGGAGTAAAAATGGCGGTAATCGAAATTTACCCTTACGTTGACGAACAGGGGATAGAACACGAAAATCTCGTACAGCATAAAAGCGACGAAGGCAAACAAATTATTCAACTCGAAACGGGCAGAATATACGACGAAGCGATAGACTCATATCCTTGCAGATATACCTACGCCGAAATGATTCAGCCCGAAGAGAAAGAACTTGACGAAAATGTAGAGGCGGTAGAAAATGCAAACTAATCGATACGATTCTACGGGTTATGCCTCGACGAATATACCGAGTAAAAGCGTACCTTCGTATACCGATATTCCCGATAACATAAAGACGATCGAGCGACTTGCAGAAGAGTGCAGACGGCGCGGTAATCGGCTTGAAATTATGAACGGTAAAGTATACGAAGTAAAGCGGACTTTGCTTATGGAGTTAGATAAGGTATGAAAAAGAGAGATTTTTACAATTACGACAACGCAGATTTTGTGTTTCTTAAACCGCTTATGCGTAAAATTATGACCGCATACGGCGAAGCGGAAAGGTTTTTCGCTTTCATAAAAGAGATAACTTGGGCGAAGTTCGGCTTAAAATCGCTTACGGGGTACATACATTCGCTCGAACACAAGCAACCCGATTACGTTGACGATTTTAAGGCTATTTTAGCCGAAAAGGGCTTGATAGTCGAATATCCGCCAATAAACGAACTCGTCGAAGAGTTTGACGACCTTGACAAGGTTTTCGAGGTTTGCGTGGGTATAATCGACGAAACGGACGAAACGTTAAGAGAGTTCGTATTCGTCGTTGACGGCGAACACAGAGAGTTTTCCGCTCTTGCAAGAAAAGTCGAAGACCTGCAAATGCGTAACAGCGCGGACAGGGCGTTTTTGTTGGACGCATGGTCTATGTGGGATAACGAGCCGTCGTACAGTTCTTTCGACAATTGGGTAAAAAACAACGCTCCGCAGATAAAAGAGTAATCGGGGCGACGAGTAAAAAGGTTGGTGGATTATGGCAGAACTTAAATCTATGGACGAGTTAAGGCAACTCGCCGAAAAAGAAATCGAAGAAAAAAAGAATAAAACCGAAGTCGCCGTAAAGCCCGCCGAAAGCAATCAAACGAGCGTAATGGACGTTGTAAAGGATAAAGAAAACGAACTGTTACAAACGAAAGAAGTGCAGGAATTAGGGCGCAGGTGCGGCGAAGAACGGATAAAATCCGACCTTGCAAAAGAAGCGAGCGAGATTCGCAAAAGGAACGTGCAGACCGCCGAAAGCCTTTACGAAACGGAAACGCGGGAATTACGGCTTAAACATTTGCGGGCGCAACTCAATCGACAACATAAATACGAAATGGATACGCTTGAACAGGACGCGCGGCACACTCAAATGCTTAACAAACGAAGAAAGCAGGTCGAAAAGTTCTTGTATTTATACAACAGCGCGCCCGAAAATATGGTCGAAGTCGTAGACGGCAAAGGCGAAAAGTACAAAGTGCCGAAAGATTTCTCTTATTCGGACTTCGTAAACAGATTCCGTCAACTCGGCAGAAACTTATCCAAACTCGACAAGCCCATACTTCAAACGATAAAATGGGCGATAATTATCGGCGTAGGCATAGGGATTATATTCCTTTTGAAACGCTTCGGAATTATCAATTAACACAGATAAACGTCTTTTTTCAAGGAAGAGCAATGGTGGAAACGGACTTTATAAAAAAAATTATTAAAAATCTATAAAAGGAGAGTAAACGAAAATGGATTATGAAGTTATCAATAAAGACCACGTTATCGTGGCTGAAATTGAGAAAAGACAAGCACTCGTAGACGATTACGAAAACAAAATCGTAAGACGGGCGCAACTCGCGGTCGAACTTGAAAACCTCGACAAAGAAATCGCTTCCACCGATAAGAACAGATTATCCGCCGAAATCGTCGAACTCGAAGATTGCGCGGCTAAACTCGGACTTATCAGATACCCCGAACCCGAAGCAGGCGTAGAAGCCGACGTTACGGAAGAGGTGCGGGCAGAAGCGACGGACGAGCCTGCGGCAGAACCGCAACTCGCATATTAAGGCGTGGAGGTAAAAAGGTTATGTTAGATTGTATCAGACAGGAACTTCAAAAGACCAAAGCGAATATCGAAGCGTTGAAACAATCCGAAATCGCAAATCAAAAAGCCAAAGCGAACATCGAAGTTATCGAACCCGAAATGACGAGGCTCGAAACCGAAAAGCAGAAAGGCTTAAATACCGCAAAGGCTGCCTACGATAAGCAGGTTTCCGAGATAATCAACAGTTACGATTTGCAGAAAGCCGCTTTCAAGGATAGGGCTAACGAAAAGATTCAGGCAAAAGTAGAAGAAAGTTTCAAAGCCGTTATTACCGAAATCGATAAACAACTCGCCGATGAATAAGGAGGGATAGTTATGGATTTTGTGGTAAAGGTACTGCATAATCGCTATTATATGATATGGATTATGGCGGCTATTATATTTCTTCTTACGCAGGCAATCAAGATACCTATAAAGCATTTTACGGTAAAAATAAAAGTAGAAAGAACCCGTAAAGCGGTAAATTCGGTCATACTTTTACTGCCGTTTGCGTTCGGGTGCTTGGGTGAATATTTATACGATACTTACTTAATGAAAACTGCTTTCGACGTTGCCGCAGGTTTTATTCTCGGCGGTCAGTCGATTGCCCTTTACGGAATATTCGAGAGATTTTTAGGTGTAAAGATAGAAAATCCCTATGATAGCGAAGAGGGCAAAGCGGTACTCGAAAAGGTTGACGAAGCGGTTGCCGACGGAACTATTACTACTGACGAAATCAAAGAAATCGCAAGTGCTTCGGTAAACGGCAAAACTAAAAAAACGAAAAAAGCCGATAAAACGGCTGAAACGGTCGAAGAAACGGCAGATACTTTGCAAGAGTTTATCGACGGGATCGACTTAAAGTAAAATTAACACAACTGAATATATAGCGGTTTCGCCAAACGGGGTGTAAACGACAGCCAAACGGGGCTATGAGAGAACTATCGGGATATTTTTCTTGACGGTTGCTCGTAGCCCCTTTTATATATTCAAAAAAGGCAAGCAGGTAAACGACGATGAGCAAATTCAAAACGATAACCGAAAACGGGAAAACTTACAATTCTTTTATCGGTAAACTTAAAATTCTTGCCGAAAAAGACGGTTGGCGGCAGAAAGCAGAATTATGGCTTCTCAACGATATAACGAACAACAACGATTGGCGTTACGAGCGTTTGGAAGAGCATAAAAACCTTTTTGCGAAAACGCCTATACTCGTCGCTTATGTGGGCGACAAAATCGGCGACGGACACAATTTCAGAGAGGTAAGCAACCCCGACGGAAGCGTTATCGCTTCGTTTATGAGTTCTACCGCCGAAAGAATAGTCGGCTTCTTCGATAACGACAGCGATATAAGAATCGAAGAAAAAGACGGTAAAAAATGGATAGTAGGCATTGGGTATATCTGGCAATGGTACGCGCAGGAGTTGGTGGAAAAAATCAAGAAACAGGGTCTTGACGGAATGTCTATCAGTATTGAAACCCTCGTTGACGAAATGCACAAAGAGGGTTCTACCGAGGTGTTTACCAAATATCAGATACTCGGCACGACTATATTGGGCGATGACGTAGCCCCCGCAGTAACGGGAGCGAATATCAGAGCCTTATCCGCTTTGGGTGTTGACAAGATTAGAGAAGAGACGTTACGAGTCGCGTCAATGCAAGAGCAAAAACAAAAAAATCCGCAATCAAAAACAAAAAAGGAGAACAAAGTAACAGTTATGAAACTCAAAGACTTAAAAAACGGTAAGTTCAACGGGTTCAGAGTTGTCGGCGTAGACGGCGAGAAAGTCGCTCTTTTATCGCTCGACAAAAACGACGCTTTTGTTTCTACCGCAGTTCAAGACAACGGCGAAATAGTCGAGGGCGTTAAAACCGCCGTCAACGCGACTGTTGTTTTTGGCGAAGGTGAAAACGAAGTAAAAGTTGCCCTCGACGCGGTAATCGAAGATTTGACCGCCGAAAACGCCGAACTTAAAGCCGAACTCAATTCGGTCAAAGAAGGCAAAGAAGCAGTCGAAAAATCGCTTAAAACTATGCAGGATGCCGAAATGGCGCGTAGAAAAGAAGCGGTTAAAAACGCCATCCGCGAACAACTCGCGAAGAACAGAGAAAATTCTCTCGCCGACATCGCGGATAACGAGTGCGACGACCTTTTGACCGACGAAAAAGTCGCAAAGTATTCCGAAATGGAAGAAGACGGCAAGTTCGTCGGAGACGAAAAGGCGCGTTGCGACGTTGACGCGCGTTGTATGAGCATAATTCGCGAACAAAACAAAGCGAAAATGCAGAAGGCTTTCGCTTGGGAAATTCCCAAAACGAACTCCGATAAGAACAACGGCGGCGACGACGTTCAAAACCTTATCGACAAAATGACTAATCAATAAAAATAAAGGAGAACTCAATTATGAGCAAAATTCAAAATACTCGTTTTGAAGTATATGTTTCCAACTCGAAGAGAAACGACAATCAAAACGTAACGGGTAAATTCGGCTCGTTCAGCGGTAGCGATTTTACGCCCGACGACTGCGCCGCAGGTTTCCTTTGCGTAACCAAAGACAGACTTCCGCTTTTGGGATATGAAAGTGCGGGTCTTAAAAACGCAAACAGTTATTATATGATCGCGGCGGCGAGTGGCGCGGTTGCGGGTCTTCCCGGCGACAGAACGGGCATTTACGCTTGCAACACTTACGACGTGAACAAAGCCGTAGACAGCGACGGAATGGTAATCAACCTTCCCGGCAAAACGCTCGGTCTTGCTCTTCCGGCAGACGAAAGAGGCGACTTCACCGAACTTATGGTCGGCGAGCAGTACAATTTCGGCGCGGGCAACTTCTCTACCGCCCCGTCCGCTTCGCTCAAATTCGCTACGATTGCTAACGGCTTGCTTGTTGCGGTAGCGGCTGCGCCCACCGACGGCAGTGTTTACTTTGCAATCGAAGATTTTGGCAAACGCTTTATCGAAGGCGCGTATGACGGCGGTCAAAAGATTACCGTCAGATGTCTCCGCAGCGTAAAAGCCGCAGGTTAATAGGAGGACAAAAGAATGAACGCAAAATCCTTAAACGCTTTGTCGAGAGATATATTCTCTTACAAATCCAACAACAATCAAAAAATCAAAGTTTGCTCTGCCGAAGGAAAGTCGAGAGAAATCAGCCGCGACGAACTTATCAGCGCGGGCAGACTTGCAACCGTCGAATATTTCGGCAGAATTGCAAACAAAAGCAGGAGCAATTCCTACACTTCCAAAGTAGAAGATTACGCGTCTTTTTCGCGTAATACTTGGATAAACACCGTTCTTTTCTGCGCGGCGCAGGCAAATACGGTAATCGGTAAAGCCCCGTATTCGACTATGAAAGAAGTCGAAAACGACCTCGGACTTTACAAAAACCCGATTTTCCTTAACGCATTGCAGTCGATTTCGCAAGAAGTTATCACGCCGTTGCTTCCCGCCGTTATGGACGGGGTAATGGATAAACTCGTTACTTGGGAAAGAGGCAGAATCGGCGAAACCAAACTCGTAGACGTTTTGTCGAACGATTTCTTCGTATTCGACGACGATTCTTGGGGTTCTGTTTCGAGTAAGCCCTATCAGTACCTGTACAAGAGCCAAATCGCCGTTACGCCGAAGCCGTATACCGCAAAGACTAAAATTAAGTGGTATCAGGACGTTATCGACGGCGAAGCGGGTCGTTACTACGCGGCGTTTGCACGCGGCGCGGCAAGCAAAATGTACGCTATGACGCTCGGCGAATTTAACAAGGCGATAGCGAACACGAAATATATGCCTTCGGGTAGCGTAATCGACGGTTTCTCGCTCGATAACTGGAATCAGGCGTTAATGCAGTCGCAAGCACTCAACGGCGTTTCGCGTACTCAACTTATGGCACTTGGCTCTCTTGCCGGACTTTCCAAAGTGCTTCCTACGGTTGGCACGGACGGCGCGGTAGCGGGTATTCAGGGCGAAATCGGTACAGAGTTCGTAAAGAACGGCTTCCTTGCCAACGTCGCGGGCGTAGACCTTATCGAAGCGGGTCTTGCGGTAGTTCCCGGCACGCAGAACTACAACCCGAAATTCCTCGGTCTTGATGACGAGACAAAGAAGAATATCTACATTATGGCTAAAATCGGCTACGCTCCTATGGTAGGCGCAATCGCCGAAGGTTCGCCCATAACCATTACGTTTACCCCCGAAGAAACCGCCGATATGACTATCGACATTTCTGAAACGTTGGTATTCGATATAAAACCCGCGTTCAGTTCCAGAATAATCAAGATTACGATTTAACGGAATTGTCGGCTTAAACCGATATATACGCAATACGACGGCAATATTGCTGTTGCCGTCGTTATACGGGGATAAGAGCGATTATGCGGCGTGCAACTCCCGCAATCCCCGAAAAAAAATTTTCCGAAGGAGAAGAAAAATGGCAGAGGAAATTAAAAAAACAAACAACACGAAACCTGCGGGCGAATCTCGCAAAACCTACACGGAAGCGGAACTTCACGAAATTGTGAACAAAGCCGTTGCCGAGGCGGTAAAAGCGGCAATGCAAAACGTACAGCCGCAGACGGTATACGTCAAGGATAAAGCGGACGAATACGTTACTCTTTTGTATATGGGCGTTGTAGCCGAAGGTTCGACCGTACACCTTAATGACAGGTTAGGCGACATTCAAGGTAGAGGCGGCACGAGGGATATTCCCAAAAAGGAATTTTTGCAAAACCTTACGCCGGGCGTTCTCGACCGTTTGAAAGACAGAAGACTTATAGTCTTGTCCGGGCTTACGGACGACGAAAGAGAGCGTTACGGGCTTAAATACGAAGACGGCGAACTTCTTTCGCCCGATATTTATTACAAACTTTTGTCTTTACCCGAAGATACCGTTTGTAAGATTTTCAAATTGGCTTGCCCCGAACATAAGGCGATTATCGCAACGCTTTATATCGACGCTTATATGGCGCACGACAACAGGGTAAATCAACCGCTTATTCAACGCCTCAACAACATATCGAAAGAAGCCGATAAAGACGGAATGTTCAAAGCGATTCTCAAAGATATGGCGAGAGTTTTGGCAGATAACGCAGACTAAAATAAAAGGAAAATAAAATGACACCGATTTTAGAAGTCTTAACGAAATATTGCGCTCAATACGTTGACGATATACGGCTCGAAGAATTGGCGGTAGACAATCCGCCGCTTTATGCGAGAAAAATGTCGGCGTATCTGAACGTTGCAATACCGCTTTTCAATAAACCTGCCGAGGTTTTGCCGTATTTAGTAGGCGACAAAAACGACCCTAAATATGTCGAAGCAAAGTACGATAATACGCAATACACGCTCACGGAAACTATCACTTCGTCGAAAGTGGTAAGTCTCGGCGACGAATACGTCGGCTACGAGTTGTTTTCGGCGCACGTTCTTACGCGCGACGCGTCGGGCAACGTCGTTTCTTTACCTGCTATCGAGTGCGAATACGATAAAACGACGGGTAACGTAACGATAAACGCCACGGCGGATAATCCGATAGGAAAAGGCGTTGTATTCGATTTTGACTTCTATACGGACGGGTATTTTGAGAACGATTTGCCTATCGAAATGAAGAATATTCTCGGAATGTGTTTTCAGGTCGTATGGCAAGACCGTTTCAATACCGATTGGCTTTCCAACGTTGCAAAAGTGGAAGATAAGAGTTTTTACGAACAAAACCGCGCCCGTAAAATGGACGCGGACACGGCTCGGCTCAATCAACTGCGCCGTAAACTTGCCGAAGAAATGAGGCAATACGAGCAAAATCTCTACTACAAAGCAACGATACCCGCCGTCAAACGGTTGCAGTTTTAAGGTGAAAGATTATGAACGAATATTTCAGAATAACCGACGAACTTATGCAAAAGGCAAAAACCTATATGCCGCTTGCTGATAAACAAGTCATTTCCTATCAGATAGCGAGGCATTGTCTTATTTCCGTAGTCGCCGAAAAGGAAGACCACGATATAAACGAGATCCTTGCGTTGCCTGCGGTGCAGGGTGAAAACGCGCCGCTTAAAGCGATACTCTTACAAAATACGTTGCTCGGCTTTTATTTCGATATCGAATTGGACGAAAAGAAAGATTCTTACGAACAGTACGATTTCTATGCGGGCGGGGCAATGATAAATCAAATCGAGAGATATAAGGTCAATCCCTTATTCAAGGAAAAAGCCTTTGATATTCTCACCGATTTCAAAGAACTCCAAAGAATGGTGTACATAGAAATCGAAAATCTCAAATCTCACTACAATAACCCGATATATCGGTTGCTTTCGGCGTTGTCGGTATATTCCACGCCCGAAAGAGTTACGGAACTTGCAAAAAAACTGCAAGAAGAAGTAACGAAACTCAACGTAAAATCGGATAAACCCGAAGACAGCGGCGCAACGGAGAAAGAAAATGCCTAAATACAGTCAATGGTTTCCATACATAAACACGCAGGAAAGTTACAACGATATGTCGCAAATAACCGACCTTACGCGTAAAATATGCGATTACCTTATTGACGCTCCGCAAGGCGATTATCAGCCCGTAGACGACAACTCTTATTCTCGTTGCAGATTTTGGAAGTATCTTTATCACGACGGCGCAAGACCTTTGTCGAAAGCGTTGCCGACAATAAAAGAGAAAATGAGCGTCGTCTTCAATCCCGAAAGAGCGGAAAACCCGCCGACCGAGAAAGGTTACAGGATATTCCCGCAAATATGGGTAAAACAAAGTCAGACGGACGCTCAAACGCGCGTTTACATATTTGAGGGAAGAGAAATGCCGAACGACAGTTTCAAAACGGCTACGGCAATTCACTTTTATATTTGGTCGCATTACGCGAACGAAGCGAACTCGAAAGAACAAGAGTACAGCAGAACGATGGGTATCGAGCAAGCCATAATCGAAGCGTTGAACGGCGTAAATATGACGGGGATCGGCACGTTTATGTTTGACAGGCGTTGTCATCCCGACTGCGGAAGTCGTCCAATCTACGACGGCGATATTAACGTCGGCAGAGAATTGATAATCGGTCTCGAACTCGCAACGACGAAAACGCCTTTGCCCGGTGATACGAATAATAAGCCCGATATGGGTGGCGTTAAACTCGCCTAATAGAGGATCGACTATGTGTGAAAATTTCGGAATGTACGAATTTTGCAAGTCTTGCCCGAAAGAGAATAAGGCTTGTTGCGTTGCTTACAAAAAACATAAAAAGAACAACGCCGTCGAGTTTGTTATAGACGGCAAAAAACTAAAATTCAGAGGTACGACAAATGAGCGAAAGCACGGCGAAAAGCAGAGCGGAAACGGAATTAAAGGCACTTGAAGAAAAACTCGGAAATCTCACGTCTTTTATTAAAACGGTAGGTTTCCGCGAATTAAAACCCGCCATGCGCAGATTGTTAAGACGGCAGGCTTTTTATATGAAAAGATACGCCAAAATCTTACGGCGCAGAATAGAAATATGGGATAAGTAAGGGCGAGCAAAAATGTCTAATCAAAGCCAAAAATACATAAAAAACGCGATTGCGGCAAGCGATAAAATTTCAACGGTGTTGAAAAATACACCGAAACAATACGCCGACCGCAAAACGCAATATATGGCAGAGCGGGCAAGAAAGTTCGATTCAAACCGTGCGTATCTTGCAAGCGACTATTTCAACGCCGACGTGCAGGGATTATCGGTAGACGATTTCTATAAATGGATAAACACAAACATACGATTGTCAGACTTATCGTCTAACGACAGCAAATCTTTTACGGGCAGTAAAACAGACGATTTCAAGTTAGTGTTATTCCCCGAAAAGCATATCGATTACTTTCCTATCGGCGCAAAGATAAAGACTGCGGGTAGCGTGTGGCTTTCCATAAACCCGTCGAATGTATCGAGCGTAAAGCCAACGGCAGTCGTTGCGCGTTGTAATTCGTCTTACAATTCATTCGACTATTACGGCAACGTTATAACCGAGCCAATTGTCGTTGAGCGTTACGCGATGATGAACAACTCGAACGAAACGCCGAACAATCTCGTATTACCCGACGGATATTTCAATGTAACTTGCCAACTTAACGATAACACGAAACAAATTAAGCAAAATTACCGCTTAATTCTCGGCAGTCAATCATTTTATGTTACCGGGGTTACGGACTTTATTCAAGAATTTTCGGGCGATCGCGACAGTTGCCATTTACTTAATTTTACCATTCGCAAAGAAGAAAATATTAACGAATACGACGACTTGGAAAAGAATTTTATTGCGAACGGCAAAAACTCGGTTTATTCCGCAACGCTTGACGGCGCGGATAAAATCAAAGTCGGACAAACCTCTCAACTTACGGCACATTTCTCGCTTAACGACGTTGAAATTTTGCCTACCGAGGATAAACCGCTTACTTGGATATATTCTTCGAGCGATAACGGCGTGGTTTCGGTAAACGCAAACGGCGAGATTACGGCGAACAAGAACGGAAATGCGATTATCACGGCAACGCTTGCCGAAAATACGGCAATTACGGCAACGCTTGAAATTGCGGTGGCGGGCGACGTAAACGAGCCTTACGTGGCATTTTTAGGCGTTCTGCCGACAGAGATTACGCAGTACGACGAAGCCGTCGTGAAGGCGAGATATTATGAAGAAGGAGCAAAGACGAATAAACCCTTGTCGTGGTCTTTCGGCGGGGCGAATGGTAACTGCTATGTGGCGACGATAGCCCCGAAACAGATGTCGGCGCAAATTCAGTGTCTTAAAGCAAGCGTAGAGCCGCTTATCGTTACGGTCAGTTACGGCGAGTATTCGGCAACTACCGAAATCACGTTAAACGGGTATTAAGACTATGGCAAATAGATACGAATGTCCGAACGCGGTAAGAAAATCGCAGTTAGAATTTTTACTTTGCAAACTTTTAATGAAAGACGGCGAAAGTTATTCCAACGTTAAAGACAGCGTAAACGCAATGTGCGCTTATCAAAGGCATTGCAATTGCACTAAACGCGTCGAAAACACGGAAGAAGCGCAAAGTTGTTACAGATACCACTCGGAGCAAAAGTCCGATTGATATACACCGATAAAAGGCAGGAGATAAGAAATGAGCCAATTATCACAATGGGAAAGGGAACAGAGAATTAGGCAAGGAAGACCTATCGAAATGCTTAATTTGACGTTCTATCCCGTAAAAATGTCATTCTATGAGCAATTTTTAGCGTGTAAAGACGCTTTGATAATCCGATTAGGTACACTCCCTGTTAAGTACCAAATGAAAGATTATCTCAATGCCGTTTTCTCGCTTGAAATTGACGAAACGATTAAGAACGGGGCGGGTAGCGGTTTATTCAGCCGATTGTTGCTCTTAATGTCTTTATCTTTGCGGATAGATAATTTCGACATTAAAGAGTATATGAAAGGCAAAAATATCGTTATCAGGCAGGTCGGAAAAGACCTTGAAATAGTCCGATTCAAAATGACGCAAGGCGATAATGTCGCGGAAATTACGCCCCAAGATTTTTCCGCATATATACGACCGCTTATTGCAGACCAAAACGGGCTTGAACTGCCCGACGACAGCGAAAACGAAGAACTTGTTTTAGCCCAAAAGCAACTACAAGAAATGCAATCGGATAATCAGGTCAAACTCAAAACCGATTTAGGCAGTCTTATTTCGTCCGTAGCCTACTTTTCAAAGGTGAGCGAAAGAGAAATCGACGACTGGACTATTCGTGAGTTTGAGAACCGATTTAAGGCGATAGACCGTGATAAGAAATACACTCTTTACGGACAAGCCGAATTATCGGGAATGGTTACTTTTAAGAAAGGCAATCCGTTTCCGTCGTGGGCTTACGACAGTATCGACGAAACGATGGGTACTATGTCGGCAAGCGATTTAGGCAAGCAGTTAGGCGGCGTAAAACAAAAATAAATTAACAGGAGATTTTATATGAACGCATTTCATTTTGGTGATCCCAACCTTTTCGTAAAAGGTATTGCGGAAGTAAAAATCACCGACGCGAAAGGCAATATTATCGGTTACGATACCGTTGCGAGCGAAGGTTCGGTTACGTCGTCCGTCAATCTCGGCGAGATAACCGGGGCGATAGGCAACCCGTTGCTTATAACTATTCCCGACACGACTCGTCTTTCCGGTACTCTTACTTCGCAGGCGTTTTCGTTAAGACAACGCGCGATGATAAGCGGCGGTACGGTTCAGAATAACGGCGTTGTCGAAGTCGTAGAATCGGGTGTTGCGCCCGTCAGCGGCAAACTTACCATTCCTCACCTTGCGGATTATCCGCCTGCGAGAGCGTATACGCAAAATTCCGACGACACTTACGGCTTGTGTTACGTAAGACCTGCGGGCGCGACCGATTACACGGGTGAAAACGTCGGCATAGACCTTACTACGGGTGTAGTGCAGGGTAACTATACGGGCGCGTCTTACGACATATTTTACTTTACGTCGGTTGCTTCGGCAAAGGTTCTCGACCTTCCGTCGAACTTCACGCCGCAGGTTGCGGGTCTTACCTACAAATACAACGTTTACGCGAAACAGGGCGAAGCGGTTACTAACGGCTCGCTTGCGGGTTACTTGTATCTCGTTGTAAAGTACGCTCAATTCACGGGCGACGCAGGTATTTCCGCTTCGCAGACGGCAAACGCGACGACCGCTTACGACTGGCAGGCGTTGGCAAACGTAGACAACATACCCGACGCGACGGATTTCCGCGACTGCGCGAACTCGTCCGCTCCGTATGCTTACTACGTATACGTTCCGTGCGGCAAAGTAACCGACCAAGTAGAAGGCTTATTCGTTGTCGGTGGCGGTGTAACCGCAAAAGTCGGCGCAAAAGTCCAAATCCCCGTCAAGTATTTGCTTAAAGACGGAACGGTTGCACAGCCCGTTTATTCGTCTTTGACCTATGCTTCTGCGGCAGCAGGAACGGCAAAAGTCGATAATAACGGCGTTGTCGAAGGCGTTGCGGCAGGTAATACGACGGTTACGATAACCGTTCCCGACGTTACCCCCGCCGTCAAAGCGACTTGTACCGTTACGGTTACGGCGTAAATTTTTAACTAAAAACGCTGTCTACGCCCTGAAATACGGGCGTAGATACGGCGTTTTGTTTTTATAGGTGTAAAATGAACGATTTTCTTAACGTAAAAGTCGGAATGGTCGGTATAGAAACCGATATGAAAAAACAGACCGACGATATAAATAAAACGGTTCAAAGTGCCTTACGTTGGGTTAGCGGCGATATGCTGTATTCGTTTTACAACTACTTATTCGGCACTTGGTACAACGGCTACACGCCGCTTGTGTATGAAAGAAGAACGGATAATCCGAGTTTGGGTAGACCGTTGGGGGATAAAAAGAATATATCTATAAGCGTTGATAACGGAAGACTGACGTTTGATTATTCGCCGACGGGTTATCACGCGACTCAATTCTTTTCCGTCGTGCGAAACGGCGACGATTTAATCGAAAGTATACAAACGGGCAAATTGTGGGGAAATCCTCCGCCTCGTCCGTTTTGGAATAATTTTGTCAAAGAACAAGAAACCGAAGCGTTGGATAGTTTTATTCGTGCTATGAAACCTTATAAAGTCGAAAAAGAAAGCGGCGAGCGTTTAGACTTAAAGGATTCTTATTTAGACAGCAAAGACAATTAAAACAGGCAATAACCGAGAAATCCTCGGTAGTTATATAAACAGGAGCGACTTATGGCAAAGATAATACTTGACGTAGAATTAAAAAATACACTTGCTACGCAACAGTTAAAGCAACTCGAAACATCAATAAAGTCGGTTGCCGATTCTTTAAGCGGCGTAAAGGTAAACAAAGACCTTACGGCGCAGATAAACTCTTTAACGAAGTATTATAACGCGCTGGCGAAAGTCGCTCAAAAGACTTTACAAATCAATAACAAAAACGCCATAGCGGAACAGAAATTAGCGCAAGAAAAGGCTAAAACCGCAACGGCAATGGCAAAGCAAGCGGACGCGGAAAATAAAGAATTTACCTCTAAAATAAAAGCGACCAAAGCGGTGGAAGATTATACTAAAACCGAGCAAAAGAATACGAAAGCAATAAAAGAAAACACCCAAGCGAATAAAGATAATCAACAAAGTATGCTTTCGATGATGCAGGGGTTCTTACGCTGGCAAATTGTTGCTACTTTGGTAATGAAACCGCTGAATCTTATTAGAAGCGCGTTTGCTTCTATCAATACAACTTTGGTTGAAACGGAAGACAGGATTATCGAGTTGCAACGCGTTTTGCCGAGCGGCTCGATAGGTGATAAAGACCTTTCGGATAAATTGTATAAAATGGCGCAGGAATACGGGCAGACGTTTGAAAACGTAAGTCAGATAGCCCTTAATTTCGCGCGTTCGGGTATGAATACTGTCGAAACCTTAAAAGCGACGGAAGCGGCGGTTGTCGCTCTTAACGTAGCCGAACTCGACGCAACGCAGGCTTCCGACGGCTTGATCGCCATAATGCAACAGTTTGGCTTGTCTGCCGGCGATTTAATGCTTATCGTCGATAAACTCAATATCACGGCGGATAATGCTGCGGTTACGACCGATAAACTTTTAACGGCGTTGCAAAGAACGGGTTCTTCGGCGAAAAACGCAAATCTTAATCTTGACCAGACCGTAAGTATAATTACCGCCTTGTCGGAAGCGACGGGCAGAAGCGGTGAAAATCTCGGTACTGCCGTCAACTCTCTTATTCAATTTTCTACGAAGAGTTCCGCACTCGATACTTTCGCAAAATTAAGCGAAAATATGGCGAATATCGTCAACGATTTCCGCCACGGCAAAGGTACGGTGCTTGATATCTGGCAAGGTTTGTCGGAAGAAATCAAAAACACTAACGGGCAAAACGAAAGTATTCTCGGTACGCTGTTTACCGACGACGATTGGCGCAACCTTAACGACGAATTACAAGACGCTCTTGGCGAAAATTATGCCAAAGTAACCGAGATTTACGACACGGCAAGCACGTTCCGTAAAAACTATTTTATCGCGCTCTTAAACAATATGGATAGCGTTAAAAAGGCGCAAGAAACGTTAGCGGATGCGGCGGGATATTCTCAAAAAGAGAACAAGGAGTATTTAGATACTTACTCGGCAAAACTTAATTCCTTGAAAGCGCAATGGCAACATTTAGCAAACGACGAACAAGGCTTTTTATCGTTCAAGAAAGATTTAATATCTATTGCTTCTTGGTTATTGAAAATAATCGAATACACGGGCGGGTTAAGAACTACCGTCCTTGCATTGGGTACTGTTTTAGCCTTAATTTACGGAAAGCAGATTGCCGCAGGCTTTGCAACGTTACTCTCGTCAATAAAATCGATTATCCTTGCATTTAAGCAGGGAACTGCCGCCGCAATAACGTTTAATAACGCTTTGGGAGCAATAGGCTTGATAGCCACGGCAATATCGGTTGTAATCGGTATTATTGATTCCGTCAATAATGCAGGAAATAAAGATATTTCGGGAAGTCTTGAAGAGGGGTTAGATAATCTTGATAAGTTAAAGACCAACATAGAAACGGTAACAAACAAATATGCCGATTATATCTCTCAATTTGAAAAGGCACGCGCCGTTTTGGCAGATAATGCTTCTTCTACCAGTCAAATCGAGGCGGCTCAAAATACATTATTGACTATTCAAAATAAACTTATTGAAAGCAATAACAAGTATAAAGACTCTCTCGACCTTATAAACGGCAGTCTTGAAGACCAAAAAGAGTTAATTAAAACTTCTGAAAAAGACGACCTTGAAAAACAAATTAGAAAGTATTACGAAGACAATTCTAAATCATTTTCAGACGCTGAAAAATACCTAACAAAAACAGGAATGGAATGGTATTTTGGTGGAGAAAAAAGCAGTGCATGGAATCAAGATAAAGCGGTATTATATCAATGGTTCAAAAAGCACGGCTACGGAACTGAAATTGATGTCGGCAATGAACAAGGTTTGTGGGATAAAGTTAAATCGTCGTTCGGTGCGTTGTTTGGCTCAGACCAACTTAAAACGAGATTAGTCGGTTATGGCAATTATACATACGACCAATGGAAGGATTTATTAACCCAAATTAAAGACGAGATTATAAACGATTCTTCTTTAAGTGATAAAGACAGAGAGTTTATGTTGGGTCAACTTAATTTGGCTCTTAAAAATTTTAATGACGGGAGTACTTACGATAAATCTCGAAAATTATTATATGGCGACGAAAATTCCGATGACTTTCTGAAAAGATTATCGCTTGAACAAATCCGTAAAATAGCGAAAGGCGAAATGTCCGACGAAGAATTTCAGGAAATTCTCGACAGTTACTTAAAGGCAACGGAAGAAGTCAAGGTTTGGTCGGACGATTTATCCAAAGTTGCAAGCAAGTATAAAGACATTGCCAACGCCTTAAAAGAAATCCGCGACACCCAAAAAGAAACCGCCGATTACGAAGAAAAGCGTTTAGCCGTTTTAGAAGCCGAAAAAGCGTTGACAGAAGCGCAAAATCAAAGAAACGTAAGAGTATTTAACGCCGAAACGGGAAATTGGGAATGGCAACGCAACGAAGAGGCGGTCGAAAAGGCACAAAAGAATCTTGATAAGGCAAAAGAAAACGTTCAGGACGCGGCGTGGGATGACGTTCTGAATTTGTTAAATAAAGACAGTACGACTAACAAGGAATTGTTAGAAACGCTCGATAAATGGGCGAAAGCCTATGAAGGAACTTTCGGCGAAGGTGAAACGCCGGAATTTGTAGATAAAATTATCGACGCGATTGAAAAGAGTGGTCGTGTACATATCCGCTCAACAGGCAGCGAAGAAACGCCTACCTACGATAGTGGAGGGGTTTTGCACGGTTTAGGCGGTATAAAAGCGACTGCGCGTGACGAAATAGTGTTGCCTCCTGAATTAGCCGAAAAGATACTTAATCCGACCTCTAATGCGCAATTTAAGGCGTTTGCCGATAGTCTTGGGCTTTTATTCGGCGCGACTAACCGTAGCCCGATATTATCACGTGGCGACATTATTACAAACGGCGGAAGTACGGTAAATAATTCTAACAGCAATGCTTACGTCGTAAACGGAGTACCGATAAGTGCAGAAGACGCACACACAAAAAC
>ERZ1026868.135-NODE-135-length-59091-cov-62.307067_pt1 | contig 59091 bp, 46 predicted proteins | sample MGYA00380164_ERZ1026868 | MGnify/ENA primary metagenome ERZ1026868 (study PRJEB33269, sample SAMEA4719800) | human gut metagenome | biome: human-associated habitat; feature: organic feature; material: feces | place: Cameroon | collected 2013-10 ...
CCTGGATTTATGACAAGTGGACAGAGCCTACCTATCCTGTATTAAGACTGAATTTTTTAAATTTTGATAAAAATTCATTAGAGAAATTTAATAATAAACTTAATTCTAAAATAACCGAATTTGCAGAACTTAATCATGTAACCTCCTATAAAGAGAAGGAAGAAGCTGAAGACTCCATAGACCATCTTTTGGAACAATTAAGATTGGAGAACCGTCAAATCGTGATCTTAATTGATGAGTATGACTGTCAGATGACAGCAAACATCAATAATGAAGCTCTATATAAGCAATTTCAGGAAAAAATCAAAAGCTTTTATGCCAACCTCAAAGATAAGTTGGCAATTAAGTTCTTAGGAATAACAGGTGTCACGAGATTAAAGGATGTAGAAATCTTTTCAATTGGTTCTGATATCAACGATATCACTAATGACAGTGCCTATTCTCAGATGATAGGTTTTACCCGCGACGAGATTAAAAAGTACTACATTGATTATTTAAAGTTGGCAGCATCCTATGAGAACAACTGCACTGTAGATAACGTAACCGAAGCTCAGATTGAATCTTTGTTAGATAGACTTGCCAAGAACTATGATGGTTACTGCTTTGATGAATTCTATAAAAAGAAAGTATTCAGTACCTGGTCTGTAAATAAATTTTTCCAAAGTGTGGTATCTAATAAATTTGTATACTTTGGTGAGTACTGGTACGACAATGGTGGCTTACCTTCAATCCTAGTTAACTATTTAAAAACACATGAACTAAATATTTTTGAATACTTAGACAAGGATAAGTTCTTAAAAGTATCCAGTGATGATTTTAAAAATCCTACAGCATTAACCACAATCAATCAAAACGTACTGATGTGTCAGACAGGATATTTAACTTTAAGATCAGATCTTAATAAAACCTCTACAGTAGCATTAGGTATTCCAAACGGTGAAATCTATAAAGCCTTAAACAGGTTGCTTGCAAACAACATCTTTAAAGGCAACACCGATATTACTGATGACTATGGTAGAAGCCTGTTAGAAGTAGGCACTGTTGATGACATCATCAACCTCTTTAACAGTGCTTTAAACTCTGTGTCCTATGACAATTATCCAATCGTGTCAGAATCATCAGTACAGAATATGTTAAAGCTTTACCTGTTAGGTGCACATCAGAAAGTACTATCTGAAGTTCATGAAGCAAAGGGTAGAGCTGATTTAGTTGTAAATACAGATAACAGAAGAATCGTCTTCGAATTTAAGTATGCAAAAAATGAGACTGAAGCTAAGTCAAAACTACTTGATGCAGTAGAACAGATTAAAACACGAGACTATGGCAATATTGTGCCTAAGAAAACAGAGCTTTTAAGAATAGCTACCGTGTTCAATGCTGATCCAAAAGTAAGAGCTTTTACTGAGTATCAGAAAGTTTAAGCTTACAATGAATTTTAAGTGCAAAGCTTAACTGAATAATACCTACGGATCCTAAGCGCCACCTAAAAACTATCCTGTGGCGCTAATTTTAACAAGTAGTAGATAATACTAAGATCTTCAAGCTAGATTGAATATAAGAACAGCAGACCCATTCAGTGCAATGAGATCCATTAGCACTGATTTTGAAAAAAATACCTTTCTAAAATCCTCTCAATTTTGGCAACAATTATCCCTGATTAGGTCAAAATAGGAGCTTTTCAATATATAATCGTAGAGGTAGATTGGAGATAATTACATATGAAAGATATCAGTTCAACAGGCTCATTTATAAAGTTTTACCTAAATAATTACATTTATGTAGATAAAACAAAATATATTAAAGACCTGATAAAGCTGGAAAGAGTTTTTATCTCCCGTCCGCGTCGTTTTGGTAAATCTCTTACCTTAGATACCATAGCAACTTTATTTGAAACAGGTGTAGAGCCTTACTTTAAAGGAACCTGGATTTATGACAAGTGGACAGAGCCTACCTATCCTGTATTAAGACTGAATTTTTTAAATTTTGATAAAAATTCATTAGAGAAATTTAATAATAAACTTAATTCTAAAATAACCGAATTTGCAGAACTTAATCATGTAATCACCTATAAAGAGAAGGAAGAAGCTGAAGACTCCATAGACCATCTCTTGGAACAATTAAGATTGGAGAACCGTCAAATCGTGATTTTAATTGATGAGTATGACTGTCAGATGACAGCAAACATCAATAATGAAACTCTATATAAGCAATTTCAGGAAAAAATCAAAAGCTTTTATGCCAACATCAAAGATAAGTTTGCAATTAAGTTCTTAGGAATTACTGGTGTCACCAGATTAAAAGATGTAGCTATATTTTCAGTTGGCTCTGATATCAACGATATCACTAATGACAGTGCCTATTCTCAGATGATAGGTTTTACACGTGATGAGGTTAAAAAGTACTACATTGATTATTTAAAGCTTGCCGCTTCCTGTGAGAACAAATGTAGAGTTGAAGAAGTAACTGATACTCAGATTGAGTCTATGTTGGACATGATGGCTCAAAACTACGATGGTTACTGTTTTGATGAGTTTTATAAAAAGAAAGTATTCAGTACTTGGTCTGTAAATAAATTTTTTAAAAGTGTGGTATCTAATAAACTTGTATACTTTGGAGAGTACTGGTACGACAACGGTGGCTTACCATCAATCCTTGTTAACTATTTAAAAACTCATGAGCTAAATTCTTTTGACTATTTAAATAAAGAAAATCCTATAACAATTCCCGTTAACGATTTTATGAATCCAACAGCACTAACTACTATCAATCAGAATGTACTGATGTGCCAGACAGGCTACTTAACCTTACGCTCTGCTTTAACTAGTGGAGATCTTACAGTAGATTTAGGAATTCCAAACGGTGAAATCTATAAAGCCTTAAACAGATTACTTGCCATCAACTTTTATAAGGAAGGTATCTATGCTTTAGCTAAAGGTGTAAGAGACCTATTAGATGCAGGTGATATAGAAGATATCATAGATAGATTCAACTCAGTTATAAATTCAGTATCTTATGATCATTTCCCTATTAACAGTGAAGCTGCGGTACAGAACTACCTATACCTATTCTTAATAGGAGCAGGTATTGAAACAACAACTGAAAGTCACTCTTCAAAAGGAAGAGCAGATTTAATTATAGAAACTAAAAACAGACGCATTGTCATTGAGTTGAAGTATGCTCAAAACGAGACTGAGGCAAAGACAAAACTTACTGATGCTGTAGAACAGATTAAGTCACGAGACTATGGCAATACTGAGCCTAAAAAAGAGAAGCTTATAAGAATTGCAACAGTGTTTAATGCTGATCCTAAAGTAAGAAAATTCTCTCAATTTAGTAAAGTCTAAAATCAACTTGTTCCTCAAAAATAACAATGGCTCTTTTAAAGAGCCATTGTTAAGAGAGTTAACTTAGTAAAACTACTTAGTTACTTTCTTGAACTTTAATCTGTGAGGCATTGCATCTTCACCAAGATTTGCTTTCTTCCAAGCTTCATACTCAGTGTAGTTACCCTCAAAGAATGAGACCTTGCCTTCATCACCGTAGTCTAAGATGTGAGTTGCAATTCTGTCCAGGAACCAGCGGTCATGAGAGATAACCATAGCAGAACCTGGGAACTCCAGTAATGCGTTCTCAAGAGCACGTAAGGTTTCAACATCAAGATCGTTAGTAGGCTCGTCTAGCAGTAATAAGTTACCGCCTACCTGTAACAGTTTTGCTAACTGTAAACGACCTCTTTCACCACCTGATAAATCGCCAACACGTTTTTGCTGATCGGTGCCTCTGAAGTTGAAACGCCCAATATAAGCTCGTGAAGGGATCTCGTATGATCCTACCTTTAAGATATCCTGACCTTGAGAGATTTCCTCATAAACAGTGTTGCTGTCTTTCATCTGGTCGCGGAACTGCTCTACATAAGCGGTAACTACAGTATCACCTAACTTAATAGAACCTGAATCTGGCTTTTCAATACCGGTTATCATTCTGAACAGGGTAGACTTACCGGCACCGTTAGGTCCGATGATACCTACGATAGCGCCCTTAGGAATGCTAAAGGTTAAATCGTCGATTAACATCTGATCATCATAAGACTTGCACAGGTTGTTAACCTCAAGCACAGTCTCACCTAAACGAGGCCCTGGTGGAATATATAATTCGTTAGTTTCGTTACGGGTCTGATATTCAACTGAAGATAACTCTTCAAATCTTGCCATACGAGCTTTAGATTTAGCATGACGGCCCTTAGCCCCCTGACGAACCCATTCAAGCTCTCGCTCAATAGAACGACGTCTTGCTGATTCTGTGTTCTCTTCAATCTGCAGACGCTTATCTTTCTGATCAAGCCAGCTAGAGTAGTTGCCTTCCCAAGGAATACCCTCACCACGGTCTAACTCTAAGATCCAGCCTGCTACATTATCTAAGAAGTATCTATCGTGGGTAACAGCTACCACAGTTCCTGGGTACTGATGTAAGAACTGCTCTAACCAGTCAATAGATTCAGCATCAAGATGGTTGGTAGGCTCATCTAAAAGCAGCATATCTGGCTTTTCTAATAATAGACGGCATAAAGCTACACGACGTCTTTCACCACCTGAGAGAACTTTGATCTTTCTTTCAGCAGGAGGAAGTCTTAAGGCATCTGATGCCTTATCAATTTGAACTTCGATATTGTGACCATCATGAGCTTGAATGATTGCCTCGAGCTTAGCCTGTTCTTTAGCTAAAGCATCAAAATCAGCGTTTTCGTCAGCATATTCAGCATATACCTCATCCAGACGTTTTAAGGCATTAGTAACTTCAACGAAAGACTCTTCGATTACTTCTTTTACAGTCTTTTCAGGATCAAGTACAGGTTCCTGTGGAAGATAACCGATTTTAATACCAGGTTGTGGTCTTGCCTCACCTTCATAATCGGTATCAACACCTGCCATGATCTTAATTAATGTAGATTTACCTGCACCATTTAAACCTAAAACACCAATTTTTGCTCCAGGGAAAAATGACAGGGAGATGTCTTTTAAGATTTGACGTTTAGGGGGAACAATTTTGCCCACCCTATTCATTGTATAAATGAACTGAGCCATAAATTTCCTCATGTAAATGACTAGCACATTGTAACATGGAATAGGCTTTTTCTAGGAAAAATAGCACAAATAAGAAGACCGCCTTAGGCGGTCTTCAAGAGAAAAATGGAGATTACATTTTTTGTATGATGTTTGCGTGTTTTATTAACTTTCCTGTAGCATCTGCAGAGCCATCTGAGGCTTCTGATTTGCCTGCGTTAGAATTGTAACAGCACCCTGTTGCAGAATTTGAGCTGCTGTCATATTGGAAACTTCCTCTGCATAATCAGTATCACGAATTTGGGCGCGTGAATCTGAAACGTTCTCAGAGATATTCTCCTGGTTTCTAATGGTTGACTCAAGACGGTTCTGAACTGCTCCTAACTCAGATCTTTTTGAATCAACAGCTGTCATTAAATAATCAATACCTGCTAAAACAACCTGAGCATTAGACATAGAGCTGATATCAATACCTTTGCCATTTACCTGATAAGAGAACACATCAGAGAACTTAAACTCAGATACGGTTAAGGTAGAGCCTTCAGGTAATTTAAAGGTATCAGAGCCTGAAATTTTAGCAGCAAGTGTTGCTAATGAATTAGTATCAAAACCTGTTGAAAGGTCAATCTTAATGATTGAACCAGGATCTGGGCTAATCTGGAACCTTGCAATTGAGGCATTGCCGTTTAAAAGATCCTGGCCACCGAAAGTGGTATCACGGGCAATACGACCAATTTCTTCGTTTAACTGATCAACCTCATCCTGTAGCGCAATACGGTTATCTGTTGCATTAGTGCCGTTAGCTGACTGTACTGCAAGAGTACGAATTCTCTGCAACATGGTAGTAATTTCTTCCATCGCACCTTCTGCTGTCTGAGCATAGGCAATGGCGTTTTGGGCATTACGGTTGGTCTGATTTAAAGAGTTTAACTGTACAGTAAGTCTGTCTGATGTCTGAACGCCTGCAGGATCATCTTTGGCAGAGTTAATTCTCAAACCACTAGACAACCTTTCATAAGATGTATCAAGACGGGCAGTCTGTCTGTTCACAGTCCTTTGAGCAAGTCTTGCTGAAAGGTTTGTATTAAGATATAAGGCCATTTTTCTCTCCATATATTATTGATGAAATTTTGAACGGCAAAATTTCGTCATCAGTAAGATATATGAAAAAAGTATGCCAACATTTTTTTTTGTGTGTTGACATACTTATGAGAAAAACTGAATAGAGATTAAAGCGTTAGCTACTTGTCTTCATCAACGATAAATGATGATAACTTTTCAACCTGATTTTGAGCTAAGTTTCTAATCTGATGAACAGACTGTTTGGTGTCATCAATGTGAGTAAAGCACTCTTCTGTAATCGCATTGATGTTTTCAATAGAATGGTTAACATCAGCAGCAATAGAGGTCTGTTCCTGACAGGATTGTACAATCTGCTCAGACATATCGGTAATTGTTGCGATAATGCCCATAATCTCTTCGATAGCAGAGTTTGCTTTAGAGCTTTGCTGAACAGAGTTGTTCATTTCTTCTTCGCAGGATGCTACAACCTTAACGCAGGTCTCTACAGCCTTTGATAGGTTAGAAATGGTGTCGGTAACCTCATCTGTTGAGGTAGCTGTCTTTTTAGCCAAATCACGAACTTCGTTAGCAACAACGGCAAATCCTTTACCATGTTCACCGGAGCGGGCAGCCTCAATGGTTGCGTTCAAAGCTAACAGGTTAGTCTGATCTGCAATAGCAGCAATAGTTTTAACGATAGAGTTAATCTGCTCACCCATTTCGTTAATCTTTTGAATAGCAACAGATGTATCACGTAACTTATCAGCTAAGGTGTGATTAGTGGTGATGTTATCCTGCATGGTGCAACGGCAGGTATCTGAAGCTGTTTCTGCGGTCTTAACTTCTGACAGGGTAGAACGGGCAAATTCTGTTACTTTTTCAATGGAGTTTTCCATATTCGCAGTAGCTTGTGCTACAGAATGAGCTTTTGATCTCTGTGTTGACATAGCATCTGCAGCATTATCAAGCATAGATGAATTATGGTTAACCATGTCCACCATCTTGCAGAAATCATTATTTAACTTATTCACAGTTTTCTGCATTGAGAAAGCAACATTATCAACTAAGCCATCGATGGAGCCAATCTCGTTTTTGCGCTTGATCTTGTCTCTGTCACGTCTAAAGTCTCCTGAGGCAATCTTTAATAAAGACTTCCAAACGTGCTTAACTTCGCTGTTAAGTGATTTTGATAAGAATAGTGATTGCAGTACAGATACTAAAATAGTGACGATTAAAACAGCATATAAAGAGTAAAGCACTTTGTTATAGGCTTTAGCATCTAACTTGCCGTTTTTAATCAAAGAGTCAATCTTTGTTAAAACCTCAGAGCAAGATCTTAATTCTTTATAGAAGGAGTCCTCATTAGAGTTGTTCTGTAAGATTGAGTTGGCGTTGCTTGAAAAGTCAAAAACAGCTGAGCGTAAATCAATTGCGCTTTGATTTACTGTAAAGAAGGCTTTTCCTTTCTCTGAATTCAAGCCTCGGTTAATACTGTCTAAAGCCTGTTTGGCAACAGAGATGGCCTGACCATCATGATTGTCATGGCTTAATTCAATAAAGGCACTGTTAATGGCATTTAAATCAGAGTAAAGCTTTTCAATACTGTTGCGCTGATCAACATAAGAGTTGATATTAGAAATAATGCAGACAGAACCTACAGCAAAAATTAATATTGAGAGTGCAAAAGATAAAATAATTCTATGCACAATCGAGATATCACCAAACTTTAAGGAGAATAGTGATTTAAAGAAAGGAGCTGATTTGTAAGCATTATCACTTACAGAAAAGGTGGCTCTCTCAGCACTTGTATCTTCAAAATCATTATCTGAATGTGCGCTTTGTTCTGTAACACTGTTATGCTCTGTTATTTGCTCAATAAAAGATCCTGTTTGTGATAGGTCGTTTTCTTGCTGAGTCAAATCGTTTTCGTTATTATAATTTTCCATATACAGCCTCTATATACCTTACGGCACTGGGGTGTTGATACTGACGATACATAACGGTCAGTACTATACAATTTTGGAATATGCTATTAATAAAAACTAGTAGTTCTTTATATTCTATTTGAAATTGTCGGCACGGTTGTAAATTTTTTTAGATTATTTGAAGTTGTGGCATGTTTTTCTGTACAATTCTGAAAGGCAAGTCAAATTAATGAGAACTTGAACAAGTTAATTTATCAAAGCTAAATTTGTTAAGAACAATCTATAAGTCTAAAAAGTTAGACTAATGAAAAAATAAAGGCGCGTTTTACTTGAAATGCGTCTTTAATCAAGGGGCATTTTCCGTGGCAAAGAAAGAAAAACAAAGCAGTAACATGATTGCTGTTAACCGCAAAGCTACCTTTGAATATTTTATTGAAGACAGATATGAAGCAGGTCTTGAGTTACAAGGCTGGGAAGTAAAATCTTTAAGAGCTGGCAAGTGTAATATTTCAGAGGCTTATGTAACCGTAAAAGATGGTGAAGTGATTATGTTAGGCTCTATCATCAATCCTTTAAAGACAAGCTGTGCCTTTGTTGTAAGTGATCCTACCCGTACTAGAAAACTGCTTTTATCAAGACGTGAAATCGATAAGCTTACAGGCTGTGTTCAAAGACAGGGCTATACTTTAATTCCTTTAAAGATGTATTGGAAAGGTTCATGGGCAAAGCTAGAAATTGGTGTGGCTCGTGGTAAGCAGGATCATGATAAGAGAGACTCTATTAAAGATAAGCAATGGGCTCGTGATAAAGAGCGTATCATGAAGAAGTCTTTTAGATAATCTTTTGCCTTTTATCTAAAGGTAAATGTAAAAAGAGAGATTACAAAAATGCCGGACAGTGTCCGGCATTCTTATAAATGAAAATCAAACCTTATTTATGAGCACATGGATCAGCGTGCTTGTTCATAAAGTCCTTATCTGCTAAAAGCTGTTTTGCCATCTCAAGAGCATGCTCAAAATCAACAGCAATCGCACCATCAAGATTCTTATGAATACCAGCTTTTTGTAAGATAGTACGAGGCTGTGGTCTTACAGCTGAGAAAATTACATAAGTCTTATGCTCACGGCAGATCTTAATAATGTCTTCAATAGAGTTCTCACCTGATGCGTCTAGATAAGGCATAAAGCGCATACGTAAGATCAGAATTCTTGGCATATCTTCTAATGACTTTAACTTATCACAGAACTCTGCTGCAAAGCCGTAGAATAATGGACCATTGATCTGCAACACGATTACGTCATCAGGAATTTCAATGGTATCGTCGGTTACTAATTCACCGTCCTGAGACTCATACTCATCAGCTGTATGTTTCTGACGTCTTACTTCAACAGAACGAGCCATATGCCTCATGAATAATAATGAAGCAAAGGTTACACCAACACCGATAGCTACGGTCAGATCAACCATTACGGTCAAGAAGAAAGTTAAGAACAGAATGGTTCTGTCTGAAGGGCTGATCTTTGCAATCTGGATAAAGTGTTTTAAGTCAGACATACCCCATGAAACCATGAAGAGCACAGCAGCAAGTGCAGTCATAGGAATGTAAGCTAAGATATCCATTGCAGTGTATAAGAACACTAATAAGAAGATCGCATGGAAGATACCAGCAACAGGGGTTCTACCACCTGCTTTAATATTAGTTGCAGTACGAGCAATTGCACCAGTTGCAGGAATACCACCGAAGATACCTGAGGCGATATTTGCAACACCCTGTCCTACTAATTCCTGGTTTAATGAGTGCTTGTGTCCGATTAACCCATCAGCAACAACAGCTGACAGTAAAGCTTCAATACCAGCTAAGAATGCGATAGTGAATGCTGATGGTACTAGCTCACGAATTTCTTCTAATGAGAAGGTTGGCCATACAGGTGTAGGCAGACCTTCAGGTAGGTTAGGGAAACGGCTGCCGATAGTATCAACAGGCATTGTAAAGAAGAATGCTATAGCTGAAATTAACAGAATTGATACCAAGTATGAAGGGATCTTAGGAGATACCTTCTTACAGATAATGATAGTAGCTAAACCTAAGGCACCTAAAATTACAGCATAGACTGAGGTCTGATCTAAATTAGTTAAATAAACATACCATTTGTTTAAAAAGTCAGCAGGTACGTTTTGTACAGAAAGACCTAAGAAATCTTTTACCTGAGATGAGGCTATGATTACAGCAATACCTGTGGTAAAACCGGTGATAACAGGGTAAGGAATGTATTTAATCAGTTTTCCTAATTTTGCATAACCAGCTATAACCAGAATGATACCTGCCATGATGGATGCGAGTATCAGTCCATTAAAGCCAAAGCGCTGAATTACATCAAAGATAACTACTACAAAGGCACCTGTAGGACCACCGATTTGGACTCTAGATCCACCTAAAAAAGAAATAAAGAAGCCTGCAACTACTGCTGTTACAAGACCTTTATCAGGAGAAGCTCCAGATGCTACTGCCATTGCCATAGCTAAAGGCAAAGCTACAATGGCAACAGTAAGACCTGCAATTACATCAGCACGGAAAAGCTTGAAAGAATAGCCTTCTCTCATGCAGGTGATAAACGCAGGCACAAAAGGATTTGCGGTTTTCATAAAAAATAAATCCTAAAGCTTAGGTTTAAACCCAAACTGCAAGTTTGTAACAAATTGATATATATAGGGAATTCAGACAGCCTGATAAGAAGTATCAGAATGGATATTTTATTGGCCTAACTGAAGTGCGCACATTATAACAGACAAAGTTACTTTTGAAGTTAAAAGAGAAAAATTTTGAAAAACATCTCATTATAGAGCATTTTAACTTGTGAAAATTACGTGAGTTTTGTTATCCAGTTAGTTGATTGCATGTGTAAATTTTTATCACAAGCTGTTGTAAAGGCTTAATGATAATGTATAATCGCTTTAACCTATGGGGGTGATTTTGGTTTCGACCGGAAGCACGAATTCCTAGGAGCATGTCGAGTGGCGAAAGCTCGTTAAAAAGTCGCATAAAAATAGTCGCAAACGACGAAACCTACGCTTTAGCAGCTTAATAACCTGCTCGAAGCCCTCAGTTCTAAGTCTTTCTAGTGACACTTAGTCGCACTGGGGTCGGTTCTTCACTAGATCGTGTGGATGCCCCGTCTGTGGTTGAAGCATTAAATGAATCTTACAGACTGGGTATTTCGTGGCGTGGCGGTCCGCAGCGGGTACTAAGATCGAAGATTGCCTAAACATGTAGCGCCGACGATGCAGTCTTTTGGGACCCGAGTTCGAGTCTCGGCACCTCCACCAAATCAGTGGTTATCTCTTCTTTTGCGTTGTTACAAAGTTAAGTCACATAGTTTACACTCCGCTAGAACTTGTTTTAGCAGTCATTGAACGTGCAAGAAATTCAGATTATAAAGAATGGTTTTTGATACCATTACCTCCACCCACTTAAAAGCTGCTATTAGCCTGTATCATAAATACGGCTTTGAAGAATGCTCTGCTAACTATAACAATCCCATGGACGATGTGATTTATATGAAAAGGCTTATAAATAACAACTTGTCGCTACCTAAGATAAAGATGTACTTAAGATCCTATAAAAACTCTGACTGTAAAACTCTTTATATCTCCTTTTTTTTTAAACCTCATTTATTTAAAATTAAGTGTATAAGAATAAGGAGATATTTATGTATCAAGTTTCATCTTTACGTTATAAATCAATGGAATACCGCCGTTGTGGTAAGAGCGGTTTAAAGTTACCAGCTCTATCATTAGGTCTTTGGCATAACTTTGGTGATACTGCTGTTTATGAGAATATGCGAAAGCTGTGTACTACAGCTTTTGACAATGGTATTACTCATTTTGATTTAGCTAATAACTATGGACCTCGTCCAGGAGCTGCTGAAGAGAACTTTAAAAAGATCTTAAAAGACGATTTAGGTCAGTATCGCGATGAGCTCATCATTTCAACAAAAGCTGGCTATACCATGTGGGATGGTCCTTATGGTGACTGGGGCTCAAGAAAGTATCTGTTAGCAAGTTTAGATCAGAGTTTAAAGAGAATGGGACTTGAGTATGTGGATATCTTCTATCACCACAGAATGGATCCTGAAACTCCTCTAGAAGAGACAATGGGCGCACTAGCTACTGCTGTATCTAGTGGTAAAGCTTTATATGTCGGTTTATCAAACTACAATGGCGAGAAACTAAAACAAGCCTGCGCCATTTTAGAAGAACTACACGTTCCTTTTGTAATCAATCAGAATCGCTACTCTATCTTTGAAAGAGACATTGAGAATAATGGCTTAAAAGAAGCTGTAAAAGAAACTCAAAAAGGTTTAATTACCTTCAGTCCACTAGCTCAGGGTAGATTAACATCTCGTTACTTAAATGGGATTCCTGAGGATAGTAGAGTAAAAACAGACGGACGTTTCTTAAAAGAAAGCGATCTCAATGAAACTGTAATTGCCAAGATTAGAAAATTAAATGATCTTGCATTACAAAGAGGTCAGACTTTAGCTGAGATGTCTCTATCCTGGTTATTAGCTCAGGATGTTGTAACCAGTGTGTTAATCGGTGCTTCAAAGGCTGAACAAATTCTAGACAACATCAAGGCATTAGAGAATCTTAACTTTAGTGCTGAAGAGTTAGAGTTAATTGATAAAATCAGTAAGTAATTACTAAAAACTACTAAACAGTGTAGCTTTTATACTGTGTGAAAGCAGTTCTCAAGATACTATCTTGAGGACTCTTTTTTAGAGAAACTGTAGATTACCTTACTGTCTTTACTTTCAATAAAAGCTTGTGGAAACAGGTAATCTCCTCTAACTAAAGGAATATCCACAAACTGCCATTTTAAAGAGAACTCCTGATTCACTTCTTTTAACGCACTGTAAATTAAGATAGAGCAATACATAGGGCGTTCCTGACTGTTTCCTTTATAAGTTAAGATAAAACTCTGACCTAACTTACTGTTAACACTGTCTATTACTGTTTTTACATTATCCTCATTTATAAAGTTAAGTCTTAACAGCATACCGGCATCAGCATTCTTTGAATTCCAGAATTCATAAAGAGGAGTTTTGATGACCTGGTCTGCATGCTCTGGATCATCATCTGTGGTGGCGTGAGTGACAATAATCTCAGGTAGAACTGCTGTTATAATGCCAATATGAGAGTAGTCAGATGCGCTTAACATCATAATGACGTTGCTGTCTGTGGCTGTACCTTCACGTAGGACCAGATCTCCTAACTTTACTTTGTCTTTAACAGCATTAATATCAAAGTTATTTGCTTTTACTTTATTTATATTTTTGAGATTAAAAACAGGGTAACGTCTTACAAAGTCATAGTCTTTGAAGATGGTAGTGGAGAGCAGGAGAAAAGAAAACAAAAGCGCAATTATTAGGATAACTGCGCTTATGCCTATCTTTTTAGATAACTTCAAGAAAATAACCTAAATTTGAAGATCTAAATTTAAAGGATTGATACCTTCCAGTTATCTTTTACTTTCTTTAAGTTAACGGTCTCAACTTTTGAAGACTTGCCATTGAACTCTTTATTAAAGGTTACAGTAACCTCAACTGTAGCTTTATCTTTCTTATCATTTAGTTTAGCTTCAGCCGCTTTAATATCCTTTACACCGCCAGCCTGCTCATCAATAACTTTCTTTTGCTGAGGTAACATGCCATTGAACTTTTTAGTCATCATGTCTTTTTCATCAGCTTCTTTTTCTTCATCAAGATAAAGCATTGCAACTGCATCATCAGTCTTAGCGTTATAGATGTTAGTGATAAATTCTGTAGCTACATCCTCAGGAGCCTTAGCACCGCCACAAGCAAACAACATAATAGAACAAGCGATAATTGCTAAAAGTGATTTAAAGTCTGTCATTATTTTTATCTCCAAATTTGCTAATCGTTATTTTATTTGTACTTTCCAGCCCTGCTTGGTCTTAACTAGGCGTACAGGCTCAATCGTAGAAGTCTTTCCTTTTAATCTGCCGTTGAATACTACCTCAACCTTAATTTCAGCTTGAGTCATATCTTTATTAAATACTGCTTCAACAGCCTGAATTTTCTTAATGCCACCAGCTTCTTTCTCAATTTCTTTCTGTTTCTCAGGAAGTACTTGAGATAACTTTCCTTCAACAAGTTTCTTAGATTCAAGATCTTCGATATCCTCTTTATCAGCTGAAGAAAAATCGATGCAATCTAAAGTTTTCTTTACATCTGCAGAATATGCAGATTTTACAAATGCAACAGATACATCTTGAGCGGTCTCTGGACCTGAACAAGCTGTAAGATAAAAAGAGCATAAAGCTATAGACAGATATGAAATCAGTCTGGAAAACATGGGTAACCCCGATAAGATTGCTGTAGTTGTATTAATAGAAATATTGAAAATAATTCTACATATATTAATTAAGAGAATGTTTGATATAGCTTACATATTTACTAATTTTTAGATATTTCAAATACCTAGAATGCAAATTTTTTTTGCAATAATTTGCAATTATCGTTAATTTACGTAAATTTCGTAAAAATTTACGAAATGCGATTATTAGCATGTTTTTTCTTTAATTTTTTAGCTATATTTTCTTTATAGAAAAGGCATATAAATCGTATTCTATTGTAGATATTCAGTAATAAACTGAATTTAAAGTGATGCGTTAAAAATAATAAAAGCAAGACAACATAAGAGCCAACTATGAGAAAGAAATATCGTCCAAAAACTAAGCAAGATCTGAGAAAACTCATTTTAAATGAGGAAATCGAATTAGCTGATATTGATACTTCTAAAATCACCGACATGAGTCATTTGTTTGAACCAACCTTAAGGGGAGGAGATCAGGCAAGATTCTTCTTTGATGGCATCGAAACCTGGGATGTATCTAACGTAACAGATATGAGCTATATGTTCTGTTACGCAAAGAATTTTAACGAGCCATTAAATTCATGGAATGTCTCTAAAGTAAAGAACATGCGCGGTATGTTCCAGTTTGCCTCTTCCTTCAATCAACCTTTAGATAAATGGGATGTATCCTCTGTTGAGAATATGTCGTCAATGTTCTATGACGCTGCAGCTTTCAGTCAGAATCTTGATAGCTGGAATGTCTCAAAAGTAAAGACCATGCGTTTTATGTTTATGTATGCAAGGTTCTTTAAAGATAAGCCTGCATGGAATGTAGAGCATGTAGAAGATGTGGTAGGTATGTACTATGGAACACCAATTGTTTATGTAGATCCTGATCTTGCTTGTGGCATCGATCCTGATTTAGAAAAACTGGCAGCTCAAGAGAGCCTGGACCATCAGTTAAACAGCGTTCTAGACAGTGACGGTATTGCTCGCTTTGCAAAAGATCTTGTGGATAAAACTCAAGATCTGGCCTCAACTGTAAGTAAAGCCATAGACAGAAAGACAGCTGAACCTTCAACTGAATCCTTACTAGGTGACACAACTGACGCTCAAACAGAAAGATATGAACCAGCTAAAGCACATTCTGTAGAGGATGAGACCATAGATCTTAATGATCCTAAAGTAAAAAGATTAAAGGACTTGTTAGAAAAAGGCCTAATTGAGCAAGATGAATTTGATCTCCTTATAAGAAGGTAGATAGCTTAAGAATTAACATTTTATCCTCTGTAGTTATTTTGGATTTTTTTGATCTGGTTTCATGCCAGATCTTTTTTTACTTGACAAAGTAAACAAAAGTTTACTAATATTAGTAAACGTTCGGTTACAAGATTGTATTAAGACTACTATGACCTCAACAAAAGGTAAAATCCTAAAAACAGCTTTACATTTATTCGCTCAAAGTGGCTTTGATGCGGTATCTACAAGTCAGATTGCAGATGCTCTATCGATTACAAAAGGAGCTCTATACAGACACTTTGAAAGTAAACAAGCTATCTTTGATGCTATCTTGTCAAAGATGGAACAAATCGATAAAGAAAAGTCTGATGTGAATAATGTCCCTGCACAGAGTCTAGATAAAACTCCTAATGCTTATCAAAAGGTCTCTTTAGAGAATGTGTTTAGATTCTCTTTAGAGATGTTCAGGTATTGGACTGAAGATGACTTTGCTTCATCCTTTAGAAAAATATTAACTATAGAGCAATATAAATCAGAGAAAATGAGAGGACTTTATGCTCAATATTTATCATCAGGTCCTGTGTCATATGTAAGTGACATCTTTAAATCTTTAAAGATAAAAGAACCTTATGCAGAGGCCTCAAGGTTCTATTCAGTGCTGTTTATGTATTATTCTTTATATGATTTGGCTTCCAACAAGGAAGATGTCAAACAGCAATTTGAAAGAGCTCTTGTAACTGTAACGTTGGATATCAAAAGATCACTTACCTAGATAGGTTAATGTCGCAATGCAAAATCTAGAAATTTTAGCGATCCAAGATAATTATCTTTCTTCATTTGTTTATAGGTAATTATGATGTTACAAGTAAGAGTTGAGAGTAAAGAAGATTACAGGGTAGTAGAAGAGCTTACACGAGAAGCCTTTTTCAATGTTTATTTACCTGGTTGCAAAGAGCATTACGTTTTACATAAATTCCGAGACTCAAACAACTTCATAAAAGAGCTGTCTTTAGTCTTAGAACTTGATGGCAATATCATTGGTCATGTGATGTTCGCAAAAGCCAAGGTAAAACTCGAAGATGGCAGTTACAGAGAAGTTCATACCTTTGGGCCTTTCTCAATCCATCCAAAATACCAAAAGCAAGGTTATGGAAAGTATCTTTTAAATGTAGCTCTTAATAAGGCAGAAGGGCAAGGCGTAAAGTGCTATTAGCATGTGGTTCGATAGACTACTACAAGAAATTTGGATTTTCGCTAGCCTCATCAAGAAATGTAAGATATGCCTTTGCAGAGACCAACGATAAGATCGTTCCCTACTTTTTGATAAAGGAATTTGATAAAAATTACTTGAACGCATCTTCATGTACATACCAAGATCCTGATGAGTATTTCGTAGCAGATAAAGAACCAGAGACTTTTGAGAGGTACGAACAGACCTTCCCATACAAAGAGAAGAAAAATACTGATACTCAGATCTTTTGATGATAAAACACACTCATCTAAGTGATTAAAAAAGCTCTTAGACCTGAATGAAATAGTAACGAACAGGTATTGATAGGCTTTAAGCTAGACTCAAGTTAAAGTTAAAACTAGACCGAACTTAAAATGCGCTGTAAGAGCTAAGCTAAGTGCATACTCCGAAATAAATGCATAGATAATTACGTTACGTATGAAAAAAGGATCTTCAAAGTGAAGATCCTTTTTTCAGCGGTAAATTATAGTAATAAAAGCTACTTCTTATGAGACTTTTTCAGCTTTGACTGAGATTTATCTTTTTTATCAGTATCTTCTGAAGATTCTGTATCAGAAGAGTTGTCATCGTCATTCTTTACAGCTTTTTTATTATAAGATGTGTCTTTAACATCAGAGTCTTTTGCAGTGTCATGACCTTTTGCTTTAGCTACAGTCTTTTCATCAGACTTTTTGTATTTTTTTTTGATTTTGACTGTTCTGCTTTAACTTCTTTACCGTTCTTATCTTCAGGCTTTTTGTCAGACTTTACGTTATCTTTTGCCATATCTTGAGGTGTATCTAATGAGGTAATTACAGTTAACTTTTTAGCATTCTTTACAGCACGGATAGCTTCAGAAGCCTTGATATATCCTGAGAAGATTGCAGTGCTTTCAATTAAAGAGATTAAATCTTCTTTTTTGTTGCCAGTCTTTAAAGCTGCATTTACATGCTCGGTTAGAGTCTGAGCAGAATCATTAGATGAGAGCACAACAAATAAAGCTAAAAGCTCTTTTGCTTTATAGGTTAGGAGTGTTCTTTCATAGAACTTCTTGAAAACAAATTCGTCGAGGCTCTTTTTAAAGGGATTAGTAGCATCATTTTCACTGATACCAAAACCTGTTCTGTTATCAAAAATGCGGTGTCTTAGATCTTTATTTGTTGAATTATCTTTTGCATCATAATCTTGTTTAGAAAGTGAAATTTCATTCTTACCCACAAACTTAGCTACTTCCTTTAAGAAAGGGTAGACTTTTGCAATTCCTAAGAATGGTACTGTAAAGTACAGGCACTCTTTTAGATATGTAATATCAAAATCATTTTCATCAATGAGATCAGGCAAGATCTTTTTGAACAGTTCAAAACCGTTTGAACCTAAAAGTACACCGGTAAGAGCAGTCTTCTGTTCTGTTGTCTTAAAGTCAAAGCTATAGTTTTTGTCTTCTTTAGTATTCTGATTAAGAATTGCTACGAGTTCTGGATCTGAAACAATGATTGCTTTCAGATAGTGAGGTAATTTGTCATTTTTCATAAAACTTCCTAAATAAGTTATACATATATTGGAAGTTTAAGTTTTGCGAGTAAAGTTCAGATACTAATATTGTTAAATTTATGTTAAATATATTTTTCAAACTTGCTAAGATTCTGTTAAATCTCTTTGCTTAAATTTAACAATTGTCTCTAGCAAAAAATGTATTCAAAATATAGTAAACGATTGTTTACTTAAATTCAACCTCTTCAATTATGCATTCATGCTCTTTTGTTTTGGGATCGTAGTTAATACCTACATAAAGGGCACTGTCAGCAAATTCATTTATTTTAGATGCGTAATGTCTTTCTTTTATTTGCTCAATTGCACTTATTGCTCTTTGCTTATATTTAAGCTCAATTATGAGTGCTGGCAGTCTGTCTTTAAAACTTATGTTTGGAAGGTAAACTATATCTGCAAATCCTTTTCCAGAAGGTAATTCCTGAATTGGTTTTAAATAGTATTTTTCTGTAGCTAAAAAAGCCATCAGTATGACATGTTTTAATGCAGATTCGCTGTTGTAATCAATTACTGAGACTCTTTCCTCATGAAACTTTGAGATTAGATTTGCAACTGTTTTATTGTCTTTTTGCAAAACACTTTCTAGAAGACTGTTGGATTCATCATAAACTGATGTATATTGTTTCCAATTGGATTCTTCAACTGATTTTATAAGCTCACGTCTGGTCTCTTCGTTTGGAGAGTAAACACTTCCAGTTTCCAGATCGTAGGCCAAGTAACCTAAATGGATAAGGTATAAAAGCACAGAGTCTTTTTTTGAAAACATTACGTTTTGGTTGTTTAGACTAACTAAATCTATATTTGAAACTCTATCACCAGAACATAGTTTTACGAGATCTTCTCTTAAATTTGGAAAATCGCTTTCTATAGCTTTTTTTACTGCTGTATAGGATGCTGTTTGAGACCAGTAGCTTAGAAATGCTCTGCAAACAATAAGTTTTGCAATAGCGTTTGGGTTGTAAATGTTATAACCACCAAAATGATAGCCTTCATACCAAAGCTTTGTTTTCACAGGATCCAAATGGTGTTCCTCACAGATTTTAGCAACTTCTTCTTCTGTAAAACCGTAATATTTTGCAAAAGGACCTGGATTTACCATAGTAAATTCGGTGAAGTTGTTTAAAGCCGACTGAGTATCATATCGTGCTAATGGCAGGATGCCTGTCATATAAACAAGCGAAACGGTTTGAGAATTATTTGTTTCTTTAAACAGTTTTCTTAAGAGGTCAATGTAGCTTTCTATAAGAGTTTGGTCATCTTTATATTTGTTTAAAGGAAAGTCCCATTCATCAACAATAAATATGAATTTTTTATTTAGAATCTCCAAAGCTTCAGGCAAATAAAAGTTACCTTTAAGTTGTTCTAATTCATTAGGATAGAGTTTTATCAGCTCACTTGTAACTTTTCTATTTAGGCATTCAATATAGCTTTCGTTCGAACCTGGTACAGGTTCGAATGATTGCATATCAAGATAAATTACATCATATTTATTAAGGAAGTTTTCAAAGTCAGGAGCTTTTGAAATTTCTAAATTAGAAAACAGATCTTTAGAATCGCATCCTTTTGAATAATAGGCATTTATTGTTTGTGCAGTAACAGATTTTCCAAATCTGCGAGCTCTCGTTACACAGATAAAACGATACTCAGAATTGATACTTTTGTTTAAAACAGATATTAGGCCTGTTTTATCAACATAATTTGACCTCAAAACTTTTTTAAAAGCATCATTATCTTTGTTTACAAACATAAATTTATCTATAATTGATTGATTCAAAAATACTACCTCATTATTGTTCAAAGCATAAAAAAAAACAATGATGAGAGTTTAATCTATGAATTTTTAACATAAGAAAAATTACTGGCATAAAATGACAGTAATTGAAGATAAAAGTGAATTAATTTTTAGTAAACGACGGTTTACTATGCTGTTTTAGAATATACCAACATAGAACGCACATCACTAAAGTTAATACACCTACAAATGAGAAGATCATTTCAAGGCCAAATCTGTCTGCTAATAGACCTAAAAGAGCAGGACCTATCAGAACTCCTGAGTAACCTATAGTGCCAACTGTTGAGATGGACGCAGATTTATTCTTGCCACAGTTTTTTGCAACAGTTGAGATAATAACAGGAACCACATTGCCTAAGGCAAGACCTGCAATTGCAAATGAGGTAATTACAACCACAGCTTCATGATGAAAGGCGATAAACTGAAGAGTTATAAAAGCGATGATGCTTCCTGTACATAGAAGTTTAGTACCGCCAATTTTAGAGACTAACCTGTCACCTAATAATCTCATAATGGCCACAGCTAACTGGAAGATTGCATAACCAATAGCAGCAATCTCTAAACTTACATTGCATTTAACATTAAGATACACACCACTCCAGTCATAGACCATGCCTTCACATAAGAACATCAATAAGCAGGCAATGCCCGCCATTACAATATGGAACTTTGTAAAGTTCTCTTGAAAACAGACAACAGTGTTATCTGTTGAAATGGTACTCTTAGATTTGTCATCCGATCTCTGCCCATGTGTGTTTATAAGATATTTATGGCAGAAGAGAATAAGTAAGAGGCAAGGGACAGTTATTAAAATTGAAACGCTAAAAGGAGAAAGATTAAAAGGCAAAAGTACTGGATAAATAATTGCTGAAAAGATGCAACCTATTGTTGAAAAAGCCTGAAATCCTGAGAGTAGATGTTGCTTTGTCAGATCTTCAAAGAAAGTACCATAGATGTTGTTAGCAACCTCTAATATTCCTATGAAAAATCCCCATAAAGTTACTGCCACAATAGCAGGAACGTAGGCAATAGATGGGCTACTTATTGCCAGTACTGTTAAAAACAGTAGAAATAAAGCCAAGACAATTACATTTTTAACGCCAAATCTTTTGCAAAAAATCCCTGCTAAGGGCATACCAATTACAGCTCCGATACCAAAGGATAGTAAAAGCTGTGCATAATAAATTTCATCTAAGGCTAAGCGGTCTTTGACGTAAGGCATGATGGCAGCCCATGGAGCCATACCTATACCTGTGAGCATAAAAGACAATTTTCCGGCTCTTTTGGAGTTTTCGTACATCGTAACTACTCGAGTATTGTTTTTGTTCAGCCTAATATACCATGCTCCCATAAAGATTGATCTTTTCAAATGAGTTTATGGGGATCCTTGTAAGGTTTTACCAAATTATAATTATTGTTTTAAGTTCACTTTCATACATAAGCATGAATCATGTGTTCGAAAAATAAATCCAAGTTGCATATAATAAGAGTAGATAATATAAGGTTCACATATGCATACACCAAAAATAACCGCTACTTTTGGAGATAAACGTTTAGGTCGTAAACGTCTATTAAAGGCTCTATCCATCACATCTGCAATCTTGTTTTGCTCTGTAACACTCACAGGATGTTTTAAAACAGAGACAGAGAAAGCTGAATCTAAATGTTTGTCAGGTGATGCTGTTTCTTGTGTAAATGCAGCTAAAGCTTATGCTTCTGGTAAAGACAGTAAGGGGAACGGTGTTGAGAAAATCTCTGATAAGTCAAAGCAGTTATTCTTAAAAGCATGCACTCTTGGAGATGGTGAGATCTGCTCGTCAATCGCCTCAGAATTTGTAATTCCAAATACCGCTCAAACTGACTTTGTAGCAGCTGAAGAATTCTATAAAAAGGCATGTAACTTCGGTTACTATCCGGCCTGTGGCAATTTAGGTTTAATTGAGATTAAGTCACCTGATTTAAGACACAGTTATGCTTTAGCAAAAGATGCGTTTGATAAAGGCTGTAAAGGTCAGGACGGTAAGTCCTGCACTTATCTTGGTGTAATGTATGAAAAAGGTGACATTGTAAAGCAGAGTATTAAAAAAGCTCTAGAGCTTTACACTAAAGGTTGTAACTTAAAGTACGGGCAGGGCTGTACGAATATCGGTACTGTTTATTATGCCGGTATTGGCGTGGATGTTTCCTATCTAAAGGCAGCAGAGCATTTTAGAAAAGCCTGTCTTTTAGATAATGGTCAGGGCTGTACCAGTTTAGGTAACATGTATGCTAATGGTAATGGTGTGCCTCGTGACATCAAGTTCGGCCATGACATGTTTGAAAAGTCCTGTGCCTTAAATGATGCAAGAGGCTGTGCTAACTTAGGTGTGATGTACCAAAAAGGCATCAGCGTTAAAATGGATGGTAAAAAAGCTGTAAAGTTACTGACTAAAAGCTGTTCAATGAATGACCCTCAAGGCTGTCTGTATTTAGGATATGCCTATGAGCGAGGTTTTGGTGTTGAAAAAGATCTTAAGAAAGCTTTTAAGTCCTATGAATTAAGCTGTGCAGGGGATAACGGCAATGCCTGTTCAAGCTTAGGTATCTTGTACATAAATGGTGTAGTGGTAAAAGAAGACTTTAAAGCTGCCCATGATCTATTTGATAAGAGTTGTTCTTTAGGCTCAGTTGAAGGTTGTACCAACCTAGGTGCTGTATATCAAAACGGTGAAGGTGTTGAACGCGATTACACTAAAGCTTTTAAACTTTTTAACACAAGTTGTTCTTTCCATGACTCACTTGCCTGCGCTAACTTGGGAATTATGTATACCTTCGGTCAAGGCATAAGTCCAAATCTTAAGAAAGCTAGGGAGTACTTTGATATCTCTTGTAAGGGCAAAAATGCCTTAGGATGTAACCTTCTAGGCTACATCTACAAAGACAGCATGGGCGTAAAGCAGGATTTAAAATTAGCTCTAAAATATTTCAAATTAGCCTGTCAATTAGGTAACAACGATGGTTGTAAAAACCAAAATTTACTTGATAAAAAAAGTAATAATTAAGTAAACGGTTACATTGTTTCTTTATCTAAAATCTCTTCCGTAAAAAGTATGATCTATTAAACATCTGATGCTCAAAAAAGCCTCAGATGATCTCCTGTCACAGGATTTTGCCAAACGTAATTTTCTTCAAAAATATATAATAAATCTAGCAAACTAGATTTGATTGTGCAAAATATTCCACAATTTTTATAAAAGTATTACACAATATTAACCTAATGTTTGAGCGCAAAGGTATATACAGTATTCACTATATAGCATGTTGTGTGATAACTGAAAAAATGTCTAATTTTATAAAAATCAAAAAGATAAAATTTGAAGTTGAGCGGGTTTATCGTTACGGTTGTGCAATTTACGTAAGCGTTTGCAAATATAAAAAAATTCCAAATTTTTAAATCGAAAATTCTACAAATTATCAAAATAATAATAATGTTTTAAAATCAATGAATTAAACAAAAGTTTGATGTGTTTCCCATTTTTGTATATGAAAAAAAATATTTTCGTGATTTTTAAAAAATAAAGCTCTACTATAATTTATGTGCACGTGCACAAATGCAAATCAAACATGAGGTTTACTATGAAAATTAAGACAACTTTGACCACATTATGCTGCGCAGTTTTAGCATGTACAGCTTTCTCATCAGCAAATGCAGCTACTATCGGTGTATCAATGCCTACTCAGTCACTGCAGCGTTGGAACCAGGATGGTCACAACTTAGAAGCTCAGTTAGAAGCAGCAGGTCACAAGGTTGAACTTTTATACGCAGGCGATAACGATATTCCTACACAGGTAAGCCAGATCGAGAACATGATTTCTGGTGATGTTGATGTTTTAGTTGTAGCTCCTATTGATGGCGGTGCTTTAACCACAGCTTTACAGGGCGCTATTGATAAGGGAATTCCTGTTATTTCATATGACCGTCTGATCATGAATTCAAAGGCAATTTCTTACTATGCAACCTTTGATAACTACAAAGTAGGTCAGATTCAGGGTAACTACATCGTTGATGCATTAAAGTTAAAGGATGATGCAACAACTCCAAAGAATATCGAGTTATTTACAGGCTCTATCGATGATAACAATGTAAACTTCTTCTTCGGTGGCGCTATGGACATCCTAAAACCTTACTTAGATAGCGGTAAGTTAGTATGTAAGTCAGGTCAGACCAAGAAAGAGCAGGTTGCTACTCTAAACTGGTCAACTGAGGAAGCTCAGAAGCGTATGGAAAACTTAATTTCATCAGTAGGCTATGGTCCAGATGGTGTTAAGTTAGACGTTGTTCTATCTTCAAACGACTCTGTTGCAAACGGTGTAACCAATGCTTTAACAGCATCAGGCTACAACGCTGACAATTTCCCTTTATTAACAGGTCAGGACTGCGATAAACCATCAGTTAAGAACATGAAGCGCGGTTTACAGACAATGTCAGTATTCAAGGATACCCGTGTTCTAGCTGACCAGGTTGTAAAGATGGTAAATGCTATCGTTGATAACAAGGAAGTTCCAGTAAACGATACTAAGACCTATAACAACGGTACAGGCGTAATTCCTTCATACCTGTGTTCTCCAATCGTTGTAACCAAAGATAACTTAAAGGAAGTTTTAATCGATTCAGGTTACTACACAGAAAAGGAAGTTAAATAATTAGAAATAAACTAATTTTTAAACCTTGATTCAGGCCGGTAATCCCGGCCTGTTTTGGAGAAGAGAACAAGTATGACCGAGCAAAAAGTATTGCTTAAGATGAAAAACATCACCAAGCGTTTTGGTAAGGTAACTGCCTTGAAAGACGTTAACTTGGAGGTGAAAGAGGGAGAGGTTCATGCACTTGTCGGTGAAAACGGTGCAGGTAAATCAACCCTTATGAACGTCTTAAGTGGCGTATATCCATACGGCACATATGAAGGCGATATCATCTTTGACGATGAAACATGCAAATTTACCCAAATTCATGACTCAGAAGACAAAGGTATTGTTATTATTCACCAGGAATTGGCATTAGTACCATATTTGTCAATTGCTGAAAATATGTTCTTAGGTAATGAAAGAACGGCAGCATTTTCAAACGGTGTTGTTGATTGGCCTAGAACTTACCAAAGAGCAAAAGAGTTGATGGATCTTGTGGGGCTTGATGAAGATCCTCATACCTTAATTAAAGATATCGGTGTTGGTAAGCAGCAACTAGTTGAAATCGCTAAAGCAATTTCCAAAAACTGCCGTCTGTTAATTCTTGATGAGCCAACAGCATCATTAAATGAATCTGATTCCCAAAAACTCTTGGAGCTGATCGATAAATTCAGATCTGAGGGCATGACATCAATCATCATTTCACACAAATTAAATGAGATTTCATACATCGCAAACTCAATTACAGTAGTTCGTGATGGTTCAACCATTGAAACCTTAGATAACAACGATCACAACGTATCAGAAGACAGAATTATTGCCGGAATGGTAGGTCGTGCTCTAACTGACCGTTTCCCTAAGAGAAAACCTGAGCATAAGGTCTCAGATGAGATCTTATTAGAGGTTAATAACTGGAACGTTTCACATCCATTAAATCCTGATCGTAAAGTAAACGACAATGTTTCTATCAAGATCCACCGTGGTGAGGTAGTTGGTTTTGCAGGACTTATGGGTGCAGGACGTACTGAGTTTGCAAAGAGCTTGTTTGGTCATTCATACGGCACCAAGATCCATGGTGAAGTAAAGATTAACGGCAAGGTAGTTCACCTCAACAATGTTCGTCAGGCTATCGAAGCAGGACTTGCTTACGTAACTGAAGACAGAAAAGGTGATGGTCTAGTACTTGAAAATCCTATTTCAACTAACATGACTTTAGCAAATCTTGAGGCTGTATCAGACCATATGGTTATTGATAAGGACTTAGAGCTTGCAAAGGCTAAAGAGTTAAAGCAGGACTTAAATGTTAAGTGCGCATCTGTATTACAGAACGTAGGTAACCTCTCTGGTGGTAACCAGCAGAAGGTGTTACTTGCTAAATGGATGTTCGCAGAACCTGATGTTCTAATCCTGGATGAGCCAACCCGCGGTATCGACGTTGGTGCTAAGTACGAAATTTACTGCCTTATCAACAAGCTCGTGGAAGCAGGTAAAGCAGTGCTGATGATTTCTTCAGAATTACCAGAAGTTTTAGGTATGTCTGACAGAATCTATGTGATGAATGAAGGCAAGATCGTAGGCGAGATGCCACGTTCTGAAGCATCACAGGAAAACATTATGTCTGCAATTTTACGCACTTCCGGTAAGAAAAAATCAGTGGAGCAATAAGTTATGTATATCTTAAACATGTTAAAGCGCAACACTCTGTTAATTGCGTTAATTTTAGTCATGATCCTGTTCGAGATTGCAATTCAGTCTACAGGTCATGGATCATTATTCTCACCTTCAAACTTTACTAACATTATTTACCAGAACAGTTATGTGATTATCCTAGCTGTTGGTATGCTGTTCTTAATCATAGGCTGCGGTAACATCGATTTGTCTGTTGGTTCTATCGTAGCTTTAGTAGGTGCAGTAGCAGGTGTACTCATGGTTAACAACGAGTACAACATTTATATGTCAATGGCTCTATGCTTACTGTTAGGTATCGTAATCGGTGCATGGCATGGTTTCTGGATCGCTTACATCCGCATCCCATCATTCATCGTAACCTTAGCAGGTATGCTACTGTTCCGTGGTTTAGCTCTGATTGTGTTAGATGGTATTACCATTAACCCATTCCCAGCAGATTACTTAACCATGTTCACCTCATACTTCCCATCATTTGACTCAGGATACTTCCAGGAGCAGTTAGCTTCAGGTTTATCACGCGCTGAAGTAAGAGCTGGCATGAGTGCAATCGTATTCTCAAAGACCATGACTGTAACTGCAGTTATCGTAATTGCTTACTTAGTAGGTATCATCTACAGCCGTGTTTCAAAGATTAAGAAAGGTTATGAAGTTGAGCCTTTATATGCATTCTTATTCCAGCACGTATTAGCTCTTGCAGCAATCATCGCTTCATGTGTTCTATTAGGTGAGAACAAAGGTATTCCAGTTATCTTAATCCTAATTGCTGTTGTAGTTATCGTATACGCTTTCATCGCTAACAAGACTGTTGTAGGTCGTAGAATTTACGCTCTAGGTGGTAACGAGAAGGCTGCTAAGTTATCAGGTGTTAACACAAGCCGCTTATTATTCCTGTCATATGTAAACATGGGCTTATTAGCAGCAGTTGCAGCTTTAGTTTGCGTAGCACGTTTCAACTCAGCTTCTCCAATGGCTGGTACCGGTTATGAGTTAGACGCAATCGGTGCTTGCTTCATCGGTGGTGCTTCAGCTTACGGTGGTGTTGGTACTGTAGGTGGTGCTGTTATTGGTGCTATCTTCATGGGTGTTCTAAACAACGGTATGTCAATCTTAGGTATTGACGCAAACTGGCAGAAGGCTGTTAAAGGTTTAGTTCTGTTAGCTGCTGTTGTAACCGACGTTATGTCAAAGAAGAGAGTAACTAACTAATAGTTAAAAAAAAGCAGGGGCGAGAGCCCCTGTTTTTATATCAAGGATATATACGTATGTACGAGTAATAAATTCAAATGAATGAAAGCTCGTAATTTAGATAAAAACAAAATTTGGGGAATATCATGCGTTATTTATTAGGTGTTGATTTAGGTACTTCAGGAACAAAAACAGTTTTATTTGATGAGACTGGTAAAGTAATCGCGTCAAAGACTGTTGAATATCCTTTATTACAACCAAAGAACGGTTGGGCAGAGCAGGATCCAAAGTTCTGGTACGATGCAACTATTGAGTCTGTAAAAGCAGTTCTTTTACAGAGCAAGGTAAACAGTGACGATGTAGTTGCATTGTCAATTGCAGGTCAGATGCACGGCTTAGTAATGCTTGATAAGGACGGCAATGTCCTGCGCAACGCTATTTTATGGTGTGACTCAAGAACCCAAAAACAATGTGATGAAATCACTTCATTAGTAGGTAAACAGCGCTTAATTGAGATTAATGCAAATCCTGCTTTAACCGGTTTTACTGCTCCAAAGATTTTATGGGTTCGTGAAAACGAGCCTGAGTTGTACAAAAAGTGTACAACCATCCTGTTGCCAAAAGACTACGTACGTTACATGTTAACAGGCGTTAAGGCAATGGAAATTTCAGATGCATCTGGTACTAACTTATTAGATATCACTAATCGTGTTTGGTCAGATGAGATCTTAGAAAAATTAAATATTGATAAGAATTTAATGCCTCCAATTATCGAGTCAAGCACTGTAGCAGGTCATATCACTAAAGAAATTGCAGAACTTACAGGATTAAAGGAAGGCACAATCGTAGCTGGTGGTGCTGGTGACAACGCTGCAGCTGCTTTAGGTACAGGTGTATGTAAAGAGGGTGATGCTTTTGTAACACTAGGTACATCAGGTGTTATTTTTGCTCATACCAACAAGCCTTCAATCGATCCTCTAGGTCGTGTTCATACTTTCTGTGCTGCTGTAAAGAATTCATGGACAGCAATGTCATGCACACTGGCAGCAGGTCTATCATTACGCTGGATGCGTGATGAACTATATACTCTTGAAAAAGACATCGAAGCTAAGAAAGGCAATGATGTTTACAATTTAATGACTGCAAATGCTGACACTGTTCCTGTAGGTTCAGATGGTCTTATTTATCTGCCATATTTAATGGGCGAAAGATCTCCTGTATTAGATCCTAATGCTAGAGGTGTGTTCTTTGGTTTAACCGCCCGTCATACTAAATCTCATATGACAAGAGCTGTTCTAGAAGGCATTACACTTTCACAAAGACATAATCTTGAAGTGTTACATGCGATGGATATTGATCCTAAGACCTTAACCGCTTGCGGCGGTGGTGCTCAGTCTCCATTCTGGCGTCAGTTATTAGCTGACGTTCTAAAGTGCAGCATTGTAACTACGACTTCTAAGGAAGGTCCTGCTCTAGGTGCAGCAATTCTAGCAGGTGTAGCTGCCGGCATTTTCTCATCAGTAGAAGAAGGTTGTGAGAAATTAGTAAAGAGATCTGACAAGCGTTCTGATACTAACAGTGATGCTGCTTCTAAGTATGATGAGATTTACAAGCTCTACTCATTCTTATACCCAACAATGCGTCCTGCTTTTGCAAAATTAGATACCTTAAGACAGAAGTTAGATGGAGATAAGGTTGCAAAGTACAAGGATGTAACTGATATTGAGTTTGAGCGCTATGGTAAGGTAATTTCTGATATACCAACAGATAAGATTTTATCTTTATTAGAGAAAACTCCATTAACCGATGGTACGGATTACAAGCCATCAGTTGAAGTTCTAGAAGAGCCTTCATTAGTTAAAATTTTACAGGATCAGGTCTTTGGTGGCTTAAAGATTCAGGTAGGTTACTGCAATGGTCATAACAAAGCACTAAATGCTTTAGAGTACCACCGCAATGCTGAATTGAATGTTGCTGCTAATGATGCTGTGCTCATGGTAGCTCCAATGACTGCTGTACATGACGGTATTATTGATACCAATGATGTAGAGTTATTTAGAGTAAAGAAAGGTCAGGCCGTACTCTTCTATGAAACCACCTTACATTATGCTCCATGTGTAGCAGACGGTGAGGAGCATTTCAGAATGTGTGTAGTTCTGCCGAAGGATACCAACACTGATAGACCTGAAGGTGTAACTCATGATGGCGAATCCGGCTGTTTAACTCACAATAACAAGTGGTTATTTGCTCATAAAGATTCATCTGAGGGTAAGTCAGGAGTAACTACAGGACGCCTAATCGGTGAAAATATTGTATTAAAGTAAACTCTAATACGTAATAAAAAATTATGGCGCCTTAAAAGGCGCCATATAACAAAGATGATTAGCAAAGGATTATCGCGATGACAGTAACAGTAAAGACTTTAGCAAAAGCAGCTGGTGTATCTCGCGGAACAGTAGACAGAGTTCTCCATAACCGCGGATCTGTTAAAAAAGAACTAGCTTTAAAAATAAAAACATTAGCTAAAGAATTAGGTTATGTACCAAACAGAGCAGGTCGTGCTCTGTCTGGAATCAGAGAGCACTACAAGATAGGCATTATGTTACCTAGTATTGGTAATGCCTTTTTTGACGGTGTAATCGAAGGTATTGAAAAAGCTTGCCTTGAATATGAAGAGTTAGGTGTTGAAGTAATCTTAGATAAAATCCAAGGTTATGATGAGGCAACTCACCTAAAATCAATTGATGAGCTAAAGAAAAAAGGTTGCTCTGCTTTGTGTCTGGCAACTATAGATACGCCTTCTGTTGCTGAAAAAATCAAAGAATGTGAATTACTCGGCATCAAGATCATTTTAGTAAATTCTGATGTCTCTAATTCAAACAGAATCTGTTATGTAGGTTCTGACTATATTAAAGCAGGTAAGACCTGTGCTGGTTTATTATCTTTAATTTCAAAATTTGAAAAATTAAAAATCCTAGTAGTTACAGGTTCTGCCTTCATGAAAGGTCACAGACAGAGAATTGAAGGTTTTGAAAATGAACTTCAAAATCTCAATGTAAATTTTGAGATCTGTGCTCAGATTGAATCAAATGATTCAGATATTAAGGCTCAGATTGAGACTACTAAATATCTTACAGCACACAAAGATATTAACTGTGTTTATGTAACAGGTGCAGGTGTGCAAGGTGTAGGTGCAGCTATTATTGCTACAGGCCGAGATGACATCATTGGTATTGCTTTTGATGATATCTATACCACAGTTGAAATGGTAAGAGCAGGCATCTTTAAGTTTGTAATTTGTCAGCAACCAGACAGACAGGGGTACCATGCTGTAAAGCGTGCTTATCAAGTTTTATCAGGAACTGTAAACGAACAGGCTATGACAGACTTCTATACAGATACCATTATTAAGATTGCATCTAATATAGGTAAGTAGTCATAGCATTTAACCAAATTTTAACCACCGCATAAGATATATATTTGATGCAAAATCCGCTCAATTTTAAGGCAACCTTTTAGGTTGCCTCCTTTTTCTTAGGTTGAAGAGAAAACTTTTTCTACCAAACTTTCCAAGATGAATATTGAGTAAATTCTCAATTTTAGATAAATCTTGTGAAAAATATAAATAAAGCACAAAGATTTTCTCTTTATATGTTAAAATTACTCGGCTTTCAACTGAGTTTGTGATCGGTCTGAGAGTTTTTGTTTAATTATCACAAAGGAGCAAAATTTTATGTTAACAGTAGCTGACAAGGCAAAAATCGTAGCTGAGTTTGGTCGTAACCCACAGGACACTGGTTATCCAGAGGTTCAGATTGCATTATTATCTGCAAGAATTGCTGACCTTCAGCCTCACTTTGAGGCCCACAAGAAGGATCACCACAGCCGCCGTGGTTTATTACGTTTAGTTGCTCAGCGTCGTAAGTTGCTCGACTACTTAAAGGCTTCTGATCTTGCTCGTTACAGCGCAATCGTTGAGAAGTTAAAGCTCCGTCGCTAATATTAGCGTCTGGCTAGGGCGGCATAATTGCCGCCCAATTTATATAAGTCCCACGAAAAGAGGCAAATATAGTGGGAAGTTTCGGAGATAAGTTGATGAATTTAAAACCAATAGTACGCACCTTTAAATACGGTCGCCATACAGTTACATTAGAAACAGGTGCAATTGGTCGTCAGGCAGATTCAGCCGTAATGGCATCTATGGACGATACAACAGTTCTAGCAACAGTTGTATGCAACCGCAACGAAGAGGTTGAAGGTCGTGATTTCTTCCCTCTAACAGTAAACTATCAAGAACGTTCTTATGCAGCAGGCAAAATTCCTGTAAGTTTCTTCCGTCGTGAAGGCAGAGCAACAGAAGGTGAGACTCTGATTTCACGTCTTATTGACCGTCCATTACGTCCATTATTCCCAGACGGTTTCGTAAATGAGGTTCAGGTTGTTGTAACTGTAATGTCAGCAAATCCTGAGATCCCAACAGATATTATTTCTATCATTGCAGCATCAGCTGCATTAGCATCTTCAGGCTTACCATGGAATGGCCCTCTAGGTGCGGCTCGTGTAGGTTACATTGATGGTCAGTATGTATTAAACCCATTAACTTCTGAGTCAAAAGTTTCAGATCTTGATTTAGTTGTAGCCGGTTCTGAGAAAGCAGTAGTTATGGTTGAGTCAGAGGCTAACTGCTTACCTGAGTCTGTAATGTTAGGTGCAGTGATGTTCGGCCATGAGCAGCAACAGACTGTAATCAAGGAAATCGAAGAGTTTGCAAAGCAGGTAAACCGTCCTGTATGGGATTGGGTAAAGCCAGCTGAAGATACAGCTTTAATCGAGGCTGTTAAGGCTGATGCTGAAACTGCTGTAGGTGATGCTTTTAGAATCGTTGATAAGTTAGAGCGTCAGAACAAGTTAGCAGAGATCCAGAAAGCAACTGCTGAGAAGATTAAAGCTTCTAAAGAAGAGTGGGCTGAAAAAGACAACGATATTGCTAAAATCTTCTTTGAGTTAGAGCGTAACATCGTTCGTGAAAGAATCTTATCAGGTGAGAAGAGAATTGATGGTCGTACCTTACGTATGATCCGTCCTATCACTATCGCAACCGGTATTCTTCCACGCGTTCATGGTTCAGCTTTATTCACTCGTGGAGAGACTCAGTCAATCGGTACCTGTACTTTAGGTTCAGAGCGTGATGCTCAGACCTTTGAAGATATGTCAGGTGTTCGTTCAGACAGATTTATTCTTCACTACAACTTCCCTCCATACTGCGTAGGTGAAATTGGTTTAATCGGTTCTCCAAAGCGTCGTGAAATCGGTCACGGTCGTTTAGCTAAGAGAGCTTTGAAGGCAGTATTACCTCCATTAGATAAGTTCCCATACACCATCCGTGTAGTTTCAGAAATTACTGAATCAAATGGTTCTTCATCAATGGCTTCAGTATGTTCAGGTTGCTTATCATTATTAGATGCTGGTGTTCCTATCAAGGCTCCTGTTGCTGGTATTGCAATGGGTCTTGTAAAAGAAGACGACAGAGTAGCAATCTTAACCGATATCATGGGTGATGAGGATCACTTAGGTGATATGGACTTTAAGGTAGCTGGTACCCGTGATGGTGTAACAGCACTGCAGATGGATATCAAGACTGACGGTATTACCCGTGAGATTATGCAGAATGCATTAACTGATGCACATGCTGCTCGTATCCACTTATTAAATGTAATGCAGAAGGCTATCCCAGAGCCTCGTCAGACTTTATCTCCTTATGCTCCACGTGTTGTAACCATTAAGGTTCCTGCTAACAAGGTTAAGGAAATCATCGGTAAGGGTGGTTTCAACGTTCGTTCAATTCAGGCTGACACCAATTCTCAGATCGACATCGAAGATGATGGTACCGTAAAAATTTCTGCAACTTCACAGTTATCAGCAGAATCAGCTATCAAGCGCATCAACGATCTGTTAGTTGAGGTTGAAGTAGGTAAGGATTACGACGGTAAAGTTGTACGTATCACTGATTTCGGTGCATTCGTAAATATCTTACCTGGTCGCGACGGTTTAGTTCACATTTCTCAGATCACTGAAGAGCGTGTTGAGAATGTAAATGATTACTTACGCGTTGGCGATGATGTTCGTGTACGTGTACTTGATATTGACAATACCGGTCGTATCCGTCTGTCAATCAAGGCTATCACCGATGAGCAGAGCAAGGATAAAGCTGCTGAAGAAGCTCCTGCTGAAGAAACTGAACAGGAAACTGTGCAGGTTGAAGAGCAGGCAGTTGAACAGCAAGCTGAAATGCCAAATCCTTATGAGAATAGCCCTCGTGAAGATCAGCAATAATTTTAAATAATTAGAATAAAGGCCCTTCGACTCTCGTCATGGGCCTTTTTTAACGTAAAGATGTCACAATCAAATTCGAACCCCAATACAGACTCAAATTCTCGCGAACTATTTTCATCTCGCTTAGGCTTTATTTTAATAGCAGCTGGCTGTTCTATTGGTCTTGGTAATGTTTGGAGATTTCCTTACATTGCAGGTCAGTATGGCGGCGCACTGTTCGTTTTAATCTATATTGCATTCTTAATTCTTTTAGGTATTCCCTTAGTCACCATTGAGTTATCTGTAGGTCGAGCCTCAAGACGCAGTATCGGTTTATCTTTTGAAGCATTAACTCCAAATAAAAAATGGAAATACTGCAAGTATTTCATGATCTTTGGTAACTATGTGCTCATGGCATTCTATACCATGGTCACAGGCTGGATGCTATATTACACTATTGAGATGTTTTCTGGTTTCTTAACTAGTGCACCCATGACACAAGAAGAGTCAGGAAACTTTTTCAACTCCATGCTTCAGGAGCCAGAACCACAGATCATGTTTACAGCAGCAGTTACCATTGCAGGTTTTGCTGTATGCGCCTTCGGTTTAAGAAAAGGTGTCGAAGGCTTTACTAAACCTTTAATGGTGCTGTTATTCCTTTTATTGCTGTTTTTAGCTACAAGATCATTCTTCTTACCTGGCTTTAAAGAGGGTATCCAATATTACCTGTATCCGGATTTTTCAAAGATCACTAAAGACAATTTTTATGAAATTCTCTCAGCAGCTTGCGGACAGGCTTTCTTTACACTAGGTGTAGGTATTGGCTCTTTGCAGATCTTTGGCTCATATATGAGTTCTAAAAAATCAATTGCCTATGAAGCTTCAGTAATTGCAATTTTAGACACCATGGTAGCTTTTCTAGCAGGTATTGTGATTTTTCCTGCTTGCTTTAGCTATGCTGTAGAGCCAGGTCAGGGACCAGGACTTATCTTTGTAACCTTAGTTTCTGTATTCTCACATATGGAATATGGTCAGTTCTGGGGAGGAGTATTCTTCCTGTTCATGTTCTTTGCTGCTCTATCAACTCTTATTGCAGTATTTGAAAATGTCATCGGTATTACATTAGATATCTTTAGAATCAGCAGAATTAAAGCTGTGATCTGCAATTTTATTTTGATTTTTGTAATGTCATTGCCTGTGATCTTAGGGTTTAATGTCTTAAGTTTTATTCATCCTATGGGACAAGGATCAGTAATTCTTGATCTGTATGACTTTATTCTTTCTCAAAATATTATAGAGTTAGGTTCGGTTGTATATGTACTGTATGCTTCTTGGCACTATGGATGGGGCTTTGATAACTACTTAAAAGAGGCTAATTCAGGTCAGGGACTTAAAGTAAGCCGCAAGTTACAATTCTATTTTAAGTATGTATTGCCAATAATTGTATTAGTACTGTTTGTTCAAGGCTATATCTCAGTTTTTAATCGCTAGTAATAAAAGAAGTAAAAATTAACTAAGGTTACCTTTATGGAAAGAAAACCACGTGAAATATTTAAAACAAGACTAGGCTTCCTGCTTATTGCTGCAGGTTGCGCGGTAGGTATTGGTAATGTATGGCGCTTCCCATTTATTGTAGGTCAGTATGGTGGCGCATATTTCGTTTTATTATATTTATTCTTTTTAGTCACTTTAGGTATTCCTTTATTAACAGTAGAGCTTGCAATTGGTAGAGCATCAAGAAGCTCTATGGCTTACTGTTACGAAGAACTAGAGCAGGCAGGTTCTAGATGGCATATTAACAAATGGTGGCAGTTCTCTGGTAACTACTTCTTGATGGCATTCTATGTCGTAGTAGCAGGCTGGATGCTTTACTATTTCTTATCATTTGCCTTTGGTGAGATCCCAACTAACATCACTCGTGATGAAGCTGCTCAGACTTTTGGTAATCTTTTAGCGTCACCTGTAGTGATGTTTGCCTGTGTTCTGGCTACTGTAGTATTCTCTTTCGCTATCGTAGCTTTGGGAGTGATTAAGGGAGTTGAAAGATACACCAAGCCTTTAATGGTAGTGCTGATCCTTTTATTAGCATTCATGGCTTGTAGATCTTTTAACTTAGATGGATTTGCTGAGGGTATGAAATTTTACCTGGAGCCTGATTTTTCAAAACTTGAAAATAACTTAGGTCAGGCAATTTGGGCTGCTATGGGACAGGCTTTCTTTACTTTATCAGTAGGCTTTGGTGCGATTGCTATCTTTGGTAGCTATATGTCAGATCGTCATAAGATCCTAAATGAGGCTATCTTTATTGCTTCATTTGATACCATCATTGCGCTTTTAGCAGGTGTTGTAATCTTCCCTGCATGCTTTACCTATGGTATCAACCCTGATGCTGGTCCTAATTTACTGTTCTTAACAATGACAGTTGTGTTCTCAAATATGTCTTTTGGCTCCTTATGGGGAACATTGTTCTTCCTGTTCATGTTAATTGCAGCTGTATCAACAATGATTGCTGTTTTTGAAAGCTCTATCGCTGGCACCATCGAACTCTTTAAGATCTCAAGATTCAAAGCAGTTATCATTAACTTCTTTGTCATTATCTTAATGTGTTTACTGCCAATGTTTGGCTTTAACATCTTATCTGATGTTCATATCTTGAATGCAAATTCAGGTATCTTAGACTTCTTTGATTTCTTGGTATCAAACAACATCATGCCAATAGGTTCAATTGTCTTTGTACTGTTTGTCTGTGCAAAGTCTGGTATGTCCTGGAAGAGATATATTGATGAGTGTAACGTAGGTAAGGGCTTTAATATGTCAGAGAAGTTATTCTTCTACTACCGTTATATTCTGACATCGATTGTGGTTGTAGTTTTGGCAATCGGTTACTACAAGATCTTTGTAGGTTAATTGAATACTCGGTTAATCGGTAATAATAATTAAGTAAACAGGTAAGTTAATAAGGATTTAATATGGATTCAAGCAGAGAGCAGTTTAAAACCAGATTGGGATTTATTCTGATTGCAGCAGGTTGTGCTGTAGGCATTGGTAACGTCTGGCGTTTCCCATATATTGTAGGACAGTACGGTGGTGCTTTCTTTGTACTAATCTACCTATTCTTTTTGATTGCGATGGGTATTCCTCTTTTAACAGTTGAATTAGCCATTGGTCGTGCTTCTAGAAGTTCTATTGCTTATTGCTATGAGAACTTAGAGGAGAAAGGTGCACAGTGGCATCACAACAAATGGTGGCAGTTAGCAGGTAACTACATCCTGATGTCATTTTACGGCGTGATTACAGGTTGGATGCTTTACTATTTCTTTGAGTTTGCTTCAGGCTCTGTAGCTCCACATCTTGAAAAAGATGTTGCTGTAGCTAACTTTGGTAGCATTCTGCAGGATCCTGCAACTCTATTCTCATGCATGGCTGCAGTTGTAGCATTTTCCTTCTTGATTGTAGCTTTAGGTGTCGTCAAAGGCATTGAGCGTTTTACCAAACCTTTAATGTTACTGCTGTTAGGTCTTTTAATCTTTATGGCTTTACGTTCTGTAACCTTAGACGGTTTCATGGACGGCGTGTCATTCTATTTAAAACCTGACTTTTCAAAGTTACAGGATAACTTTGGTGAAGCTGTCTGGGCTGCTATGGGACAGGCTTTCTTTACCTTATCAACCGGTATGGGCGGTATTGCTATCTTTGGTAGCTACATGTCAACAAAGCACCGTTTATTAAATGAGGCTCTGTTTATTGCTAGTTTAGATACAGCTGTAGCACTCCTTTCAGGCTTTGTAATCTTCCCAGCATGTTTTACCTACGGCATTAACCCTGATGCAGGTCCAAACTTACTGTTTGTTACCATGACCATGGTTTTTTCAAACATGAGCTTTGGCGCTTTCTGGGGAGCTTTATTCTTCCTGTTTATGTTAATTGCAGCCGTTTCTACTTTAATTGCAGTGTTTGAAAACATCATTGCAGCAAACTTAGAGTTATTTAAGATTGACAGAAAAAAGGCTGTGCTGATTAACTTTATCGTGATCTTAGGTTTATCTGTATTACCTGTTCTAGGTTTCAATGTCCTCTCAGATGTTCACCTCATCGGTTCAAATACTGGTATTACTGATTTCTGCGATTTCTTAATTTCAAATAATATTCTGCCAATAGGTTCATTAGTATTTGTGCTGTTTGTAACCTCAAAGAGCGGTATGAAATGGGAGCGCTATATTAAAGAGTCAAATGTAGGTGAAGGCTTTAAACTGACACCTAAGTTATTCTTCTATTACAGATACATTTTGACCACTGTAATTGCAATATTGCTCATTATTGGTTATTACACCGTATTTAATCGAGCATAATACTTACAACAAGGAGCCATTGGACGTATAATCACAGTGTATAAATAAAACACTGAACCAATGGCACCTTGTAGAATGAAAACCAATAAGCTAATCAAAGGAATTATCTTTACTTTCTCTTTATTACTTCCACTCTCTTTTAATATTCAAGCACAAGCAAATAACTCTAAAGGTCAGATTAGAACTTTAACCATCGAGCAGGCCGAAGCTTTAAAGCACCATAAATCATCTGCTAAAAGAAGCACTGCCAAAAAGAGTAAAGCTCAAAAGAAATCTTCAAAGTCTCGTAAAGCTACTGCGTCTAACAAAAAGACAGCACATAGCAGTACTAAAAAGAGCACCAAAAAAAATACTAAAACACAAGCTAAAACTCGTGTAAGAACTACTACTCCTCAGGAAAGAGCTATTCAGTCAGAATACGTAACTGCTCCATTTGATTATTCAGATGAGAATCCACTAATCACAACCACACCTACTTTGATTGCTCAAAGAAAGTATTTTTCTGATGCTGAGAGAGCTATTAAAAGTGGTGACACCGATACAGCTTTATCAATTCAGAACAACTATTTAAGAAACTACCCATTATCCTTGTGGATTGATTACTGGTATTTAGCAAACAATATGGATGTATCTAAATTCCCACAGGTTAAACAGTTTATTAACTCAAAAGTTCATCAGGAATTAGGTCTGTTGCTAAAAAGTAAATACATTGAGTATTTATCATCTGTTGGTCAATACAAGTTAGTTTCAGATTTAATCGGTAAAAAGCCATTCCTGGATGACAGTGAGATGTCCAAGCCTCAACAGGCTCTTCAATGCCGTTTCTATGAAGCTCGCTGGCAACAGGGAATTGCTGATGTTACAGCTGCAGCCTTTGCTTCAAAGATGTATTTACAGCTGTCTCCATATCCTTCAAGCTGCGCAGGTTTAATCTACCTTTGGGGACAGAATGGATATCTTGATGATAAGGTACAACTAGAAAAGTTTGAAAGGGCTTATATCACTAAGAACTACTCAGAAACTACAAGATCATTAGCTCAAGGCCTTGAACAAACTCAGTTTGCCCCTCGTGTAGCTCAAGAAATGTCACTGTATGACAATCCAGCAGCTGTGCTTTCACTAGATTATGTTGAAAGTGATGAGAACACTCAAAGAACAGCAGTACTTGCTTTTAAGAGATTTGCAAATCTTGATCCAAAGAGTGCAACTCCTGCATTTGAAGCATTTGCTAATAAATTTAAGATCAGTGATACCGAAAGATTAGAAATCTTCCAGATCATTGCTAAAGGATTTTTATCAAGACAGTCTACAGAGGAAGAAGTTCAATGGGTAGATAGAAATCTTCCAGCTGTGGTTTGGTCTGAAGAAATTAAGATTATGCGTATGCGTAAAGCCATCTGGTTTGCTCAATGGCAGATTGTATATGACTTGTATGATCATTTAACCGATCTTGATAAAAATGCAATTAACTGGCGCTATTGGAAAGCAAGATCTGCTCGAGAGATAGGACGCACTCAAGAGAGTAAGTCTCTTATGGCAAAGGTTGCTAAAGACAGAAGTTTCTTTGGCTTCTTAGCAGCTCAAGAACTCTCCGCTAGAATGCCATTTAATCATGAGCATTTGTCAAAGTCAGCTAGATGGCCACAGACTGTAGCTAAAAATAAAGCTGCAGTGCGTTTCTTTGAATTTAGAGCTTTAAAGGATAGCAATGCTGCTATTGAATGGCGTGAAATTGCTAAGACTGGTACTAATGATGAAGCTATGTTAATGGCTGAATGGGCTTTATCAACCGGTAATATCAGTTATGCAATTTCAAGTGTAGTTGCAGGTCAAAGATGGAGTGCTCTAGACTACAGATTCCCAAAGCCATTTTTGAACCTGTATCAGAAATACTCATCTTACACTAATGTACCAATTTCATTCTTATATGGTATTTCTCGTCAGGAGAGTATGTTAAATCCTGATATTAAATCACCAGTCGGTGCTGTAGGTTTAATGCAGTTGATGCCTGGTACTGCTAAGATGGTATCTAGAAAGAATAATTGGTCGTATTCAGGTACAGGTGATTTAGTTGTACCTGAGAACAATATTAGATTAGGCTCAGCATATCTTAGAGACATGCTAGACAGATTTGATAACAACAGAATTTTGGCAGCTGCCGCCTATAATGCCGGTCCTGGCAGGATCAATATCTGGAAATCAAAAGATGGTAAGGGCAGAGATGCTGCAATGTATGTTGAGAATATCCCATTCAAAGAGACTAGACAGTATGTTCAAAATGTCCTCTTGTATGACACAATTTACAAAAAGTTGTTAACAGGTCAGGAAGACAGATTATTGAACTCAAATGAATTGGGGTACAGATACTAATTTTTTGAAAAATCATATGTTCTTGCAGATACTACTCTTTACAAAGTAGCAAAATTTGCTATTATATTCTCCGTTGCCCAGGTGGTGAAATTGGTAGACACGCTACTTTGAGGGGGTAGTTCTGCAAGGAGTACGAGTTCAAGTCTCGTCCTGGGCACCAAATAGAAGACAGCAAATGCGCTGTCTTTTTTCGTCTTTATGCTTCTTAATCTGAAGAATATCCACAAAGCTACATTTTAGATCGTGCATCTGTAAGAGACAGATGTTTCTAAAATTCGTTTTTGTTGATTAAAATTAGTTAATAGAATATATTTAATATAACAAAAATTGTTAGTTAAAAAGTTATTATTTCATCCTTGAGATGAGTAATGGCTATCCTACAACTAATAGGACAGACTTTTTAATCAGATGTTTTTTCTCTAAAAGAGAAATTTTGTTATTGAGAATGAGGAAACTGTGTAGAGACTTTTATGTCTGTACACATAAAAGAAATAAGTGAGGATTAACGAGAAAAAATGAAGGTAGAAGATAAAAAAGAGATTTACATCGGTATAATTAAGTCTTGTTTCTTGGTATTATGCGGTGTTTGCTCTTACTATTATATCAATCTTGATGTGATTAAAAGTTTTAATGATTGGCGTGCATACTCGTTAGAGCCTATAATAGTAGTAGGATTTATTTGGCTTTGTTTCTTCAGTTTTCTTCTGATCAGATTATTAAGGGGAGATAAAAAAGAATGATTATTTGGTTCGTTGTAATCGGTTTATCTTTTCTATGTATTTGGATCGCATACACAACTTATAAAGCATAAAAACAAGTCCCACTTTGATGTGTGCTTTTGCACAATGTCTCTAAGCTCTCACATTTGTTCCTACACGAGATAAGACAGAAACATCAATCTCATATCATTGTCTAAAATTGCTTTCTTGAGTTTTGTATTCTTAAACAACTACAGTTGCAGGAGCTATCAACTTAAATAAGTTCTCGTGTCATTTAACCATATTGACACATTAAGTTTTTACTCTAGACTTAGAGAATAAGTTGCAGACCTCGACATTAGTCCTCTCACTCTCAGAGAAGTGACGAAGTCGAGGTCTTATAGTTATCTCTAACTTCCATCCAACTATCTGTCAAAATAAGCGCAGTCCTTTTGAAGCAATATGTATGGTTCTTGAATGATTAGTCACAAAATACAAAGAGAAAGAAAAAGGCAAAAGTTTTTTTGCTGTTAGCTTCAAAATTAGCAGATCTGCTCAATTTCCCTTTCAAAATATTCAAATTCAATCTGAATAAGTGATAAATTACAGAGTTGAAAGATAGTTAGCTTAAGTTAATTGAACATAATATGACAAAATCAACCTCAAGTTCTGAGAATAAATCAGATACCATAATCAAAAACAAAGCAAAGCTAGTAAAAGCCATTAAAAGCATCATAGATACTAATGGCTTTGATTACTTAAAGAACAAGCCTTATGACGTATACCTATCTTTAGTAGCTAACAAGAGTTGCTCTAAGAAAGTAGCAATAAGTGTTCTAAGTTCACTACTTGCAGAGGTGCCTTCTCTTCTTTTAAAAGGTAGAAGTAAGAGTATTCAAAAGATCTCATCTGTTCTAAAAGAGAATTGCTGTTTATCAGATACAATCAGTGGTGAATTAGCTAGTGTTTATCAAGAAGTGTTTTCTGATGAGAATAAGAAGAACTGGGAAGATAATAAGAATTCTAGTTTAAAAGCATTTTTAGAGCAGAAGTTGAGTGTTGTATGGGACGGCTCAAGTACTTGGGAGTGTGACACTGGTTTTGTATATTGTTATTACAACGCTAAAATTAAAGTAGCTCCATTAAAAGACAAACTCAATACATCTTTGATAGATGAAAAAATTAAAGTAAATCCATTTTTTTCAGATGAGAAGATCGCAAAAGTGTATGAAGAGAATCTTATAAAGTATCTTGATCATGATTTTAATTATTACTGCACAGCTGACGATTACTACCAGCCTTTTATTGAAGATTATGATTTAAACGACAGTGTTAAAGAATGGTGTGAAAAGCACGGTTTTAAAATCATATCAGTCAAAGGTGATGGTTCAGATAGCGGTTTCGTGCCTCGATCTCTACACTATTAAAATGATATATAGCTATGGGTAGAAAAGAGTGTCTAGTGATGAAATCTCAAAAACAACAGAGCTGAACATTGTAAAATCACTCCTACTACAAAATAAAGAATAGAAAATCATGAATTTAAAAACATTTCTTACCGCCATCGATAATGTATGCCTTGAAGTTAATAAAGATGTTTTGCATTTGTTCATTAGAGAGCTAGCAAGAGATTTACCTGAAGAAAAGCGAGATGACTTCTATAAAAAGCTAGTAACTGCAAAGCTCGAAGCTTCAAAAACAAGTAAAAATGATGATTTTGACATATTGTCTCTTTTAAATGTAGGTGTTGAAGACAATTCTCAAGATAAGAAAATTGAAGATAAAATCTCTAAAGAAGTAGATGATCTTGTAGAGTACTTTTCAACATTAGATCCTAAAAAGGCTTATTTAGATAGTGTCTACAACGAGTTTTACGATTACCACCATCATCACAACGGTGAATTAGATGATGAGTGTGAGTTCTTTTTCAAAGATCATTTTGACCTTATAAAGAATATTAAAAAAGCTTGTGATGCTGTGCATCAGTGTTATGAGTATGGGAAGTTTGATAAAGGTTGGCCTTTAGTAGAAAAACTTCTTAATCTCGAGGTGAAGGTCAAAGGTTCTCTTGCATCATATTATGGGGTTCAGTCTCTTTTCTTTAAGGATTTTTCTCAATATCAGCTAGTGTCTCAACGTGCAATATCTGAAGTAACTTACGCTGTTGTACCTTTTATCTACTTTAATTTTGATGAAGTGGATAGAATTTTAGTCATCGTTTCATTGCTGTTGAAGAATGATTTCAACCTTAAACTTGATTTTTCATCTTTAAAGGATTTCCAAAATATAGATTTAAAAGACATAGATGAGTTTTACAAACGTCTCATCCAAGATTTTATAAATCAAGATCTTTATAGCGCTGATACATTGATATATAGCCTTTTTGATAATCTTTCTTCTAAAACACTACAAGTATCAGAAGCTAAAAAGTACCTTAAGAACTATCCTAGCCTTATGAAAAGGTACGTTGATTCTCTTTTAGATGGTGTAGCTACATCAATAGAAAAATCAGACTATGAAGATGATTGCAATGAAGAGTTATCATCAATTTTGTCGTTGATTATAGAGTCCCTTCCTAAAATTCAATCAAAATTTGGAGAAAAAGAAGATCTTATTGAACAGGGAATACTCTTCGCCAAGAAACTCAAAAGACAAAAAGATCTTGAGAACTTGTGTTTAGAATTATTCTCATTGAAAATCAATCCTGTAAATTATCTAAAGCTTCACTATTATTCAGATGATTATCATAAGTACGACGTAAAAATTCAGGATATTTACGAAGCGTATTTTGGTGACAATAATTCAATCGAAGGATCCAATATATGTGGTTTAGTTTATAGCGGATTTAATGATGATGTTTCGGAGAATGGTTACCGTTTGATGAGAATTCTTGATGGTAGAGTCATTGATCTATGCTGTAGTGTTAAAAGATTACTTAACGATCATTCTTATAAAGATTCCTTATTCTACAAAGGACTCTTGTTAGGGTACATTCTATTGTCGAAAAAAGAATCTCCAAAACAAGCTTATGAATTTGTTCAGTCAGAGTTATCAGAGCTGTTTACTATGTATTCGCATCTCGTTTTTGGAATGAGTCGCTTTTCATTAAATAAAGCCAAGTTGCTAGAAGATGTACCATCATCAAAGGAGATGATGAAACTGTGGTTAGAAAACACATCTATTCAAAATAACTATGAAGACAAGCTGTTCTCTGCTATTGATGTGAACTTTAATAACCTTATTGAAAGTGCGCTTATCTCAAAGAGATCTAGCCTTTATGGTGATGTCGACTGTTGGATAGTTATGCTTTTTGATCTTTATAAGATTTACCAACAAAATAGCAAGAAAGCAAAACTAATAGATTACATTGTTACTAATCATTCAGGTAAAAAAGCTTTCTTAAGACAGTTAAGTGCAGCAGGTATCAATTTGATTTAGTGAAGGTACTAGACTTTCATTTGAATTAAATTGACAAACAACGGCAATAGACCGTAATCCTTTTTGCTTCAACAGGGTGTTGAAGTAGAGATATGCGGTAACTGCAGTTACCGCTGATAAAATCACGCAATACGTGGTCGGACCTCACTTTGGATGAGCTTCTCTTTAGTTTAACTATAAAGGGGAGTTTTATGTTCCAAACCGCCCGTATGCTTGTGCTTGCATTGCAAAGATGCAGAGCATTCTTTTCTTCAATAAAAAATCCTTCAAATGTAATAGATCCTGTAGTTTCAAAAGCTAAAAGATCCTCAAGAATAGCTTTTCTTGTAGCAGGTATTACTACAGCTCCATGGGCAGCTTTAATGCCTGTAGTAAAGCAAAACACAGGTATGGATGAAAGTCACTTTGCCATATTACTGCTATCTTTTGGAGGAGGTGCTCTTTTAGGCATTCCTGTAGCAGGTCTTCTCTCAAGACTTATCAATTTAAAAACTTTAGTCTTGATTATTACAGCACTTATCTCCATGATGGTGATTGCCTGATGCAAAGTGAACTACTATGGCATGATAGCTTTCACTGTGCTATGGGGATGTTCTATTGGCATTTATGATGTGCTCAATAACCTTCATGCATCAGAGGTTGAAAACAGAACTAACTCTAAGTTAATGTCGCAGTTTCATGCCTTATATACCTTAGGTTGTGTGGTTACAGTCGTTTGTTTGTCTTTATTGATGAAAAGTGGTCTGTCATCAATTGCAGCAGTGATTGATTTGATTGTTGTAGGATGTGTGCTTCAAATTACAGCTATACCAAACTTTATTGATGTAAAGCCATCTCCAACACAAAATATAGGGGAAGAGCATAATCATAAAAGCTCAATTGTCTTCTTGTCTAAAACGCAGATCTTTTTATGCGGAATTGTCTGCTTTGTCATGTATATGTGTGAAGGTATGATTATGGACTAGGACGGTGTCTTTGTCGTTCAGGTACACCATGTTGATGTTGCGATAGCATCAATCCTCTTTATTATTTTAGAGTCTTCTATTGGAATCTTCAGACTATGTGCAAACTTTGTTGTAAACATCATAGGACAAAGACGTTTATTATGCATTGGTGTCCTAGTAGCCTTAGTAAGTCTTTTTACCATTGCTCAAAGTAAGAGTATAGCTTTAATCTTAGTTTGCATTTCTATATTGGGTATAGCTATTGCAACTCAAGTTCCAATGCTGTTGTCATTTTGTGCAAGTAACAGTAAAAACAAAGCTACAGCCATATCAGTTGTTAGTACTTTAGGCTATGCAGGTGTATTATTTGGATCTGCCTTATTAGGTTATATTGCCTCTCACTATTCTCTGCAATCAATCTTTAGAACCATGTCGATTATGGTTTTGCTGACCTTTTTCATTATTTTTAGAACCTACAAAAACACTAAGTAAGGAGACCCTACTATGGCTATGAAAGTAAAGATTTTCGAGTTTTATTTAACTCCAAAGACCAATAATTCACCTAGCTTTGAAGAGCTAGAATTAAACAACTTCATGAAGGATAAGGATGTTGTGGATGTTCAAAGTTTCATGTTTCATGAAACAGATTTGGTGTTGTCACGTTATGTGATTTTGTATAGAGACAACAAATAGTGAGTAAAGCTTATCTAGTTTAAAACTAGAGCTTACAAGCTGATAACAAAACGCCTAACAATGATTAAAACAATGTTAGGCGTATTAGATACATGCTGATTTCCTGTATTCTAAGTCTTACATTCAATTTTTTTTAGTAAATTATGTTCAATGTGTGTTACAGCTCTCCCAATATCATCGATAGTTGATATGTAAGTAGTTTATTTAGTAATACAATAGAACAAGTCAAATTCAATTCTATATATGAGTTTTTGCTTCTACCATTTTCTATTGGAACTAAATGTATGTTTTTCGATTTCTTATTAAACGCTAACTTTCCAAACACCCATAAAAAATTTACAAAGGCAAAAGAGTTACATAACTATTGTGTTACTGCTGAAAAATCAGCAAGAACAGATCCAGATAAATGCTTTTTGAATTTAGGAAAGGCAGTAGAAGTTCTAACAACTTGTCTGCTGAAAGAAAAAGGTGTTGATTGTTCAAATTTACATTTAGATGAGAAGATTAACTTATGTGAAGAAATTAAGAATAAAGATAAATTTCATGAGTACAGATGGGATAGAAACAGAGTCGCTCATATAGAAAGAGACGGAAAAAAGAAAAAAACATTTCCTCCAATAACAAATGCTTGCTATAAAACAGTAGGCTTGTATACAGAACTTTGTAAAATCTTTCATTATCACGGACCAAAACTAACAGCAGATTTATTGCCAATAGGAGATTACGAGGTAATTAATAAAGTAAACGCGAATAAATTTGAATCAATTGCTGGTGATTTCAACTATATATGCAAAAAATCTGGTTCAGATATAGATGCATATGCATATGTAAGACCATTCAATGCAGATGAAAATAACTGCAGGAATGTTTTTAACGAAAGAGATTTAGAAGTTCAGAACTTTTTCTCTAATATGAGGGGATCAAATTACATTATCAGAGGAAATGCTATTCACACTACTGATATCTGTGAATTAAGGTATCTTGCTTATGAGATAAGGCAGAATACAAAGACTCTTGATATGTTAGAAGATGAACTTTCTGCTTATGATGTCTTAGATATCATTTCCCAAATTACAGAAGGTTTGAGTGCTCTTTCTACAAGAAAAATAAATATTCACCACCGTGGAATTAGACCTTCGTGCATCTTTGTTAATAAATATGACGATGAATATGAAGCAAAACTAGGATGTTTTGAGACAGCAAAAATTGAATACAAAGAAAGAGAAATGAGAACCGTAATGTCATACATGGTTGAGTCTCAAAAAAATAATCCTTTTATTCATCCTGAACTAGTTGGTGTGCAGAGTGCTTCTGATGAAGAATGGGAAAAAGGTGACGTTTATTCTTTAGCTGCGGTTTTACTTTATTGCTTAGATAAAGAAAGCGTACAGATAGGTAGTGTGGATAGCTCTGTTTTGCTAGACCATTTTGGTGATGAATTCTACACGAAATTAACTGATATCCTTGATACTGGCTCTTTAGAAACAGTCCCTCTCTTAAAGGATTTTCTAGAAATTTTAGAAGAAGAAAAAGAAAACTTAAACTAAAACGTATCAATATCCCTCAGCAAGAATAGTTGGCATAAAGATGGAAAAACTTAGCTATGTAGGTAACAAGACCTTCATTGTAGAAAAGGTTATGTATAACAACGAAGTAACCAATACGAAGGTTTTGTCTGTAAAAGATGTTTTCTTAAAAAGAAATGTAATTCTAAAGGAAATTGCATATCAAAATGCTGAGCATAAGAATCAAATCTTAAAAGAGATCAAGAATCAGATAATATTGGAATCATACACAGAATACATTCCTTTTATACATAATGTTTTTGTGAATGAGAAAAAAAAGATGATCTCAATTGAGATGTCTAAAGTGACAGGCACAAGCTTAAGAGAAATCATTTCTAATATAGATTATTCCAATAAGAATTCAATTCCATATGAAGATTTGTTGTTTTATTTCAAAGAAATTTGTTCGACTTTAGCAAGAATTCATAAATTAAATAACTTTGTTCACAAGGATCTCAAGCCTGACAACATTATTATAAACTCAAAAAGAAAAGTTGCTTATATTATAGATTTTGGCACAAGTGGACCTGGTTTAGGTAAAGGCGTTGGAACCATAGGTTATATGGCTCCTGAACAAAATACTAGTTGGAATAAGTATCATGTTTGTCAGGCATCAGATGTATTTGCTTTAGGACAAATCGGTATAGAAATGTTCACAGGAAAGGTCATATCCATAGAAAAAGACCTTATATTTAACTCTGTTGGAAACAAATGGAAAAAGGATTCCAACGTAGATGAAGTTATAAATGAGATATGCCCAAAAATGGGCACGATCTTAAAAAGATCTATCTCGATGGATCCTCAAGACAGGTACCCAAATGCTAATAGTTTATTTAATGCAGTGAAAACTATAAAAACAAGAAAATAATATGAAAAACAAAGACGAAAACAAAAGAGAAGATAAATCTAGAAATTTTGGTGAATGTTTAGATCAATTGGATCAAAAAATTATCTCTGATAAAGAAAGCCTTTTTTTTTATCTACCACTAAAACTTAATGAGTTATCAATAAATGATTTAGAGAAAAACAAAAATGCAGAATGAAATCAACCTAAGTCCTCTTAATTACTTTAGTCTTTCAGGAAAGTTGATTTTTTATGTATCAGCTAGCAAGTTACCAAAAGTTCACAAAAATTTCTTTTCTTCATTTAAAGACGAATTATGTAGGGTAGATTACATTACAGTTTGTTGGGTAAGAAATAGAGAAAACAAAGAAAAGAAATACTCTTTCTTGATACCGAACTACATGTTCGAAGCATATTGGTCTGAAGATAACAAGAATTTCTCTATTTCAAAAGTATCTGAAGACAAAGATCTTCTGTCCCGCAAAAAGTACATATACTACCAAAAAAGCGTTTTCATTATAAAAACAAATAAGCAGACAGAGCTAATAAATTTCTCTTCTACTGAAAAGAAAAAATACACAGCTTTTGGTGAAGGGGATCAATCCTGGCAAATGGATCCTGATTTTGCTAGAAAATTACTAAATTCTATTGAAGATTTTTTTGATGAAAAAAAATCAAAAATTGAAATCGGAAAAATATCTCAGCAATTTGAAAGAAATATAATTCAGAAAATTTCAGATTATAACAACCTTGAATATGAAGTTGAAAAGGAAGCTTCATTTAGCAATGAAAATTTTAATTTTGACAGATTTGAAATTATTTCTAGTACTGCGAAGAAAAAAATCTATGCTTTTTTCTCAATTTCTTTTGATCCTGAGTCAGAACTTTTCCCTTTAGGAAGTAAAGTATGTGTTGAGACAAAAGAAAAAATTAGTGATGAAGAAAGAAGAACAATTTTAGGTAGCATTGTAGACAAAGAACTTGTTGACGAAGGTGTTGCTCTTAAAGTTGAATTTTTGGAGCAATTTGATAACAGTCTACTGAATGAGACTGGAAAGATATATCCTCAACCAAATGATACTCAAAAAAGAGTCAGGGACACCGTAATTAGAAAAATTAGAAATCATGCAATAGAATCCAAATATATGTATGACTTTTTTACGAACTATTCAACTCAAGGTTATGAACCGCAAGAAGGTTGGGATGAGTTTCATAAAGAGTTAATGTCAAAAAAATATCCTCCGAATGAATCTCAAATGGAGGCCATAAAAAAGGGTATTGAAACAAAAGATATTCAGCTTGTACTTGGTCCTCCTGGTACAGGCAAAACGACTGTTATTGTATCTTGGATTGAATTTTTTATAAGACATGGCAAGAGAGTTTTAATTTCATCTCAAAATAATTCGGCTGTTGATAACGTATTAGAAAGAGTCGGAAAAAATCCTGAGGCTAGAATCATACGTATTGGAAATATGACAAAAATTCAGGAAAACTGTAAACAGTATTCTGTTGATGCCCAAATTTCCAAAACATCTGAAGCTTACCAAAAGAAAATCAATGACAACTTGACAAAAATTTCTCAAGATTTAAGTACGATCTCTGGTGTGACTAATAATATAGATAGTTGTATTCCTGCTTATGCTGATCTTGATAGAAGTTATCGTCAATTAGTAAATTATGAACCAGCATTAAATAGAGAGTCTGAAGAGTTAATAAAAATCTTTTACAAAGCAAAGTATTTTAAGGAACAGATGTTACTTACAAGGGATGTTAATACTTCTCTTTGTTTTGTAATAGATCAACTACATAAAAAGAATATATTCTTTTTTTTATTTTATTTGCCACGAATAATAAAACTTAATTTCAAAATTTTAAAAAATAAGATTCGGATAAAGAATTTTGAAAAATTACGTAATAAGCAGGTTGCAGCCTATAACGATAAGTCATTATCAATCCAATCTTTATTGCTGAATGCTGAATATGTTTCAGTGAAAAATGTCATCAAAAGTAAATTGCACAAATTTACAGATAACGATTTTAATTTTAATTTAAAAACACCTCTAGACTGCAAACCTGAAATTTCTATTGAAGCCCAAAGAGGACTTTGCTCAGATGCTTATGATGACGTAATAAAATACAAATATAAGCTCATAAGACTTCAAGAAAAGTTAAACAAAATTGAACAATCTCTCTTAGATTGGAAAGATGCAATTTTGTCGAAAAATAGCGATGTCGTGTCTGATCTTTTAATAAAAAATTCAAATGTCGTTGGTGCTACTTGTGTTGGTATTAACACTCAAAGACGTTTCCAGAATTTAGATTTCGACGTATCTATTATCGATGAGAGTGGGCAAATACAAATCCATAATGCAATTATTCCTATGACCAGATCTCGTAAGACTTTAATGTTGGGAGATCATCTACAGATCCCTCCTATGGCAAACGATGCTGTTGTTAAGTTATGTAAGCAGAGTAATGTAAAAACAGATTTGTTAGAAAAAAGCTTTTTTGAATTCATGTTTACAAAACTAGAATCGATCAAGGGAAAATCTAAGGTTTGCCCAAATTTAACTAGGTTAAATGAGCAATTTAGAATGCCTGGTAACATTTCTGATGTTATATCTGAGTGGTTTTATGAAGGAAATTACCATGCAAGATATGACATGAGTAAGTGGAAACCTATTATTCAAGGTACAAATTCTCCTTTAATCATGATCACAACTAGTGATGTAAACAACAGGGAAGAGCAAGGTCCAAATGAATCTAAAGATAAATCTCCAGGATATTGTAATCCACTAGAGGCTAAGCTTATTGCTGATATTGTTGCAAAATTGTATAAGACAGTTCCTGACTTTAACAGTGAAATGATTGGTGTTATTTCCGCATATGGAAAGCAAGTAAGACTTATTAGAAGCGAAATAAGAAAGAAGTTGAGAAAAGAGCAAATTAAAATTACTGATGCTCAAATTTTTAGTATTGCAGCATCGCTTGATAGTTTTCAAGGTCAAGAAAGACCGTTGATCATATATAGCTCAACACGAAGCTCTAGACGAAAGCCAGAAAATAAAGCCCGTGTAGGCTTTATGAAAGAGCTAAGACGATTAAACGTAGCCTTTACTAGATGCCAAAAACAATTGGTAATTATCGGTGATTTAGATTATTTGACTTCTTGTAAATACGAGGAGCTTGATCCTGAAACAGGGGAGCCTGTTCCCAATAAGAGTGAAAAGAAATATGCTGAATTTATGGGAAAGATGGTTGCACAAAGTAAGAGTGATAAAGGTGAGTTCTATAGGTATTCTGATTTCCGTAAAACAGTGGGGTTATAGATGGCATTAGACATTTATGGTTCATTAGAAAAAAGTTGTCCTGATTTATTTAGAAATGGAAGAAAAATTAAATTTCAGGTTCAATTTGACTGTCCTATTTCTATTCTAGAAGCAAACGTCAAAGAATATGTTGTAGACGAATATGAGAGTGCTGAGTTGCTTATTCTAAGAATGTACGATGCTGGAATAAAAAATCCTAGTGTAATATCTGAATTATCAGGTATTAATAAAGTAATGGTAAAAAAGCTAATAGATTCAGAAAAAACTTCATATGGGCATATTGATTTATTTTCTGAAGAATTAACTCAGGCAGGTAAACGAACATTAGAAGAAAACAAATCTAGTAAAAAAGTATTTCAGTACGCCCTGTATGATGTAAAAAGGAATTTACAGGTCGAATCTTTGACAGGAACAGTTATAAAGCCTGAAGCTGAAAATATTCCTCTGAAAATGAAAAATTATAATGAGAAGATTAAACCCAATTTATTTCCAAAGGGCTTCATTGAAGTCGATGAAGAACTTTCAAATGAGATTAACAGAAATCTACAATATTATGTAGATCATGATTATTTAAAAGAAGGAAATACTATTGAGTCTATTGGAAAAATAACAGCAAAAGAAGTTAGATATCGTAGAGCTTACTTTGTTTATGTTGATGGTTTTACATATCCTTTTATTGCAATGTCCTACCGTAAAACAATAAACAACCGTTACATAAATGTTATTGAACCAACAGCTATAGCAAAATCAGATGCGAAAGTCTTAAATCTGAATCTAGAAGAATGTCCATTCTTAGTAAGAGATGATTCAAAGTTTAGTTATCTTTTGAGTCATAGGGAAATTTTCTTTAAATGTGGGGCTGAGAAAGAATCTGTGTCTGTTGAAAAGACTGTGCCGTAGAAGAAATATGATTATTGTTACAGGTGATCTTCATAGAGATTACGATATTAAAAAATTAGATGAAATCGCTTGCATTTCTAATCCTCCTTCGATCGTCCTTATAGCAGGTGACTTTGGGGGAATATGGAATCAATGTTCTTATGAAGATGATGGTGCAATAAAACTACATCAAAAAGATTTGGATTTCATAGATAGCCTAAGCAAGTATCCTTTCAAAATAATCTCATGTCTAGGAAATCACGAAAATTATGATGTAATAAATCAGCTTCCTCGTGTCAATGCTTATGGTGGCAAAATTATAAGGCTATCTGATAACGTTGAATTATTGGATAGAGGATATGTCTATGAGCTAGAAGGATATACGTTTCTAAGTGTCGGTGGCGCTATGTCTATGGATAGAAGATATCGAATTGAGCACAAGTCATATTGGATCGAGGAAACTATAACGGAAGCTGATATTATTAAAGCAATCTCATCTCTCAAAAAAGTTAACAATAAAGTGGATTTTGTTTTAACTCATACATGTCCATCAAGCGTTTTAGAAAAAGAACTATCTTTATCTAAAAAAGAAAATCATGACTATATCAGTAAATTAAAGTTTGCATTAGAGAATGATCCGTCAGTTAAACTGTTGGAGTCACTAAAACAAAAAATCTCTTTTTCAGAATGGTATTTTGGTCATTTTCATGTGGATAGAGAGCTCATAAATGAAAATTGTCATAAGTACTATTGTTTGTTCAACTCTTGGAAAACAATAGGATAGATGTTTAGGAACTTAAGTTTTTATTTAGGGAGTGGCTCGTTTACAATGGTTATAAGAAACAACGCCTAACAAAGGCAAACGCTCTGTTAGGCGTATTTAGTTGACTGAAGCTAATGCTTATTGATCTCTCTGATCTTCAACTCGACGTGTCTTCTTTTCACATCTTGCCAGTGTGCCCACAGGAGCAATAGCTACGTGAGGTGTTACACCGAGCTTTGATTTTGCAAGTTTTGCAATGGTTCTGGCTGTTTCTGCAAAGTCAACACGACCTTCAGCCTCAGCTGTAATGTGAAGCACATCTTTGTGGGTATCAGCATCTCTTGCAAGAATAATTCTGTACTCACTGCCAACACCGTCAACCATGCCTAGAATACCTTCAATCTGGCTTGGGAACATATTAACGCCGTGGATCTTGAACATATCATCGCTTCGACCCTGAATAATACCCAGACGAGGATACTTACTGCCACATGAGCACTCACCCAGAATAATTCTTGAGAGATCATGGGTTCTAAAGCGTAACAGTGGAGCTCCTTCCTTAACAAGAGTGGTGATTACAATTTCACCTGGCTCACCGTCAGGAACTCTCTTTCCTGTAACAGGATCAATGATTTCTATGTATACAAAATCATCCCAGTAGTGAATACCGTTCTCAGCTTCACAGCTGATACCGATACCAGGACCGTAGATCTCTGTTAAACCGTAGATGTCAAAGAGTTTAATCCCCAGATTCTTTTTGATGGTATTACGCATCTTGTCGCTCCAGCGTTCTGATCCGATAACACCCTTCTTTAAAAAGATCTGATCGCGAATACCGCGACGTGTTATTTCCTCTGACAGAAGTAGGGCATATGATGAGGTTGCACATAAAACAGTTGATTTTAAGTCCATCATCATGGTCAGCTGTTTATCGGTATTGCCAGGTCCCATAGGAATTGCCATTGCACCTAACTTTTCACATCCTGCCTGAAAACCGATACCTGCAGTCCACAGACCGTAGCCTGGAGTGATATGAATTCTGTCTGTCTTAGTAATGCCTGCTGTTTCATAGCAGCGTGCAAACATGGTTGCCCAGTCGTCAACATCCTTTTTTGTATAGGGAATGATCACAGGGCGACCTGTGGTACCGGATGATGAATGAATTCTGACAACCTCGCTGTCATCTACAGCCTGAATTCCCAGTGGGTAGGCAAATCGTAAATCGTCTTTGCATGAAAAAGGAATTCTGTCAAAGTCATCCTGATTTTTACAGCCTGTTATACCCATTTCACGGTATTTTTTGCCATAAAAACTGTCTGTTTTTATAAGTCTTTTAATCTGACTGTCCACCTGTGACAGCTGTTTTTCACTGAGCAGCATATTCTTCACCTACCTTTATTCCTGCAGCAAAGGCTTTCTTGTTGATGTCAACAAACTTTGCTTTTACTTTTTGTTCAATTTCTAAAATCATGGAGTCTTTGCTGATACCTAAAAGACCAGCACCGGCTGCCACTCCAAGAATAATGATGTTAAAGAATTTGGATGAACCAAATGGTTTACAAATTTCATCAGCATCTACCACACAGGTTTTAACCTTGTGTGACTTTAAAAACTCAATCATCTTTGTGCCGTCATAACCGGTATCATTTAAAGATTCGGTAATTGGTTTTACTGGATGAGAGCTTACAATCACACTTCCGCCAATTTTCAGAAAGTGTAAGTTGCGTACAGCTTCAGCAGGCTCAAAGGCTAAGATTAAGTCAGCCTTACCATCAGGAATTAATGGTGAGAATGCCTTATCACCGATTCTGACATGACTGGTAACTGAACCACCACGCTGTGCCATACCAATAGTTTCAGCTGAATGAACAATATTACCTTCTCTCATAGCAGCTGAGGCTGTAAGTTTTGAGGCTAGAACTGTACCTTGTCCACCTACGCCACATATAAGAATGTCTTTATTCATGTTCTACCTTCTTATCTGTTTTCTCAGCTGTTTTTACTTCACATGTGCATTCATCACCATTACTTGCAACAGCTTTATGAGGGCATACCTGAGAGCAGAGCGTGCATCCTGTGCACAGACTCTCATCAATGGTTACCTTACCGTTGTTAATGATGGTTGCAGGACACCCTAACTGCTTGATGCAGATCTTGCAGTCTTTGCACTTTTCAGTCACAGTGCACTTTTTAGTACTCTTTACGATAGAAATACATGGTGACTTAAAGATAATCGCTTTAACGCCTTTGATAGCGGCGCATTCTTTTACAGCTGCAACTGATTCTTTAAGATTTAAAGGATCAGTTTTAACTACCTTTTTAACGCCTATGCCTTTTAGTACAGCTTCAATATCAACTTTGTCCACAAAGTTGCCCATGAGGTTAAAGCCAGTACCTGGGTGAGGCTGATGACCTGTCATGGCAGTAGTAGAGTTATCCAGAATACAGATAATGATATTAGCTTCATTGTAGACGGCGTTGACTACACCTGTAAGACCTGAGGCAAAGAAGGTTGAATCACCGATAAAAGCAAATGAGGTAGCTTCTGGATCAACAAAGTTAAAACCCTGAGCCATAGTGACACCACCGCCCATACACAAGCAGGTGTCAACCATATCTAATGGTTTGGCATTACCTAAGGTATAACAGCCAATATCACCACAGAAGTAAGTCTTCTTTTTGCGCATTGCAACTTTTACAGCATAGAATGCTCCACGGTGTGGACAGCCTGCGCATAATACAGGAGGACGAACTGGCAGTTCAGGAGTCTGTGCAATAAACTTAATCTCTTTGGACTCAATGCCGTAGAACTTATCAAGAATTGAAGATACCTTGAGTACAGATAATTCACCTGAGTGAGGGACATCTCCTGTAAGTTTGCCTCTTACGTTGAGCTTTAAGTGATGACGACCTGCTACTCTTAACAGCTCTTCTTCAAGATAAGGACTTAACTCTTCAAGACAAATAATTTCATCAAGATCTGAAACAGCCTTTAGGATAAAGTCTTCAGGTAAAGGATAGGGGGTTGCAACCTGAATTAAACATACGTCATCATGCTCAATCTGGTATTCTTTAGCATAGGCATAGCTTATACCTGAGGCTAAGACTGCTTTTTTACAACCATCTTTTTTACCTGTTATGGTATTAAATCTGTATGAACTTAAATCCTTTCCATATTGAACATTACGTTCTTCGATTAACGCATGGTTTTTATTTGAGAGCTTTGGGAAAATCACCCATTTACTTGAGTCTTTTACAAAGCCTTCATATGGTTTTACTTTATAGTTCTCATCAAACTCAATTGAAGCATAACCATGACATACACGAGTAGTAGGACGGAGAATTACAGGAGTGTGGTATTTCTCTGACAACTCGAAGGCATCCTTAACCATGTAAAAGGCTTGCTCTGGGGAGGCAGGATCAAGTACAGGAATTCTGCAAAATGAAGCAAAGCGTCTAGTGTCCTGCTCTGTCTGAGATGATATAGGACCTGGATCGTCAGCAACAGCTATGACCATGCCTCCTTTTACGCCCACATAAGCTAAGCTCATTAGTGGATCAGAGGCTACATTAAGTCCTACCTGTTTCATGGTCACCATTGAGCGCGCGCCAGAGTAAGCTGCACTTGTAGCAACTTCCATCGCAGCTTTTTCGTTTACAGACCATTCAAGGTGAACACCATCATGTGGTGCATGAAAAATTGATTCTATGATCTCGGTTGAGGGAGTTCCAGGATAACCTGCAACTAGTTTTACACCTGAGCACAAAGCGCCAGCAGCAATTGCGCTATTGCCCATTACATAATCTTTACGCATGTGTGATTCTTTATATTGTTATTTTTTATAGTATCGTATGTGCTTTCTAGTAATGACATTAAATACAGTAATTGCTCATTACTTTATGCAGTAATAATAACCTTTTAATGATAAAAAAACTAAGAACGTGACATCATAGTGACAATGCTTGTTTTTAGTGCACTAAAGAGAGGTAATTTGAAGAAGTTTAGGAAAATTGTCATAAATAAAAGCTCTACATGGTGTAGAGCTTGAAAAGCAACTTTAAATTTCTTTAAAAACTTTGTTAGTAGAGCCTCTTTAAGATCTCATCATCAATCTTAAAGGTATGTTCAACTGCAGGAAAAGAAGAGTCTTTAACTTCTTTTGCATAGTTATCAAAAGCTTCTTTCATGGTTTTGCCAATCTCAGCAAAGTGCTTTACAAACTTAGGAGAGAAGTCCTGATACATACCTAACATATCCTGATATACAAGAATTTGTCCGTCACACTCTACACCTGCACCGATACCGATGGTTGGAATTGAGAGCTTTTCAGTTACAATAGTAGCTAACTTTGCAGGAACGCATTCAAGTACAATTGCAAAAGCACCAGCCTCTTGTAATGCCAAAGCATCCTCAATTAAGTCTTTGGCAGCTTTTTCAGTCTTGCCCTGAACCTTATGTCCGCCAAAAGCATTTACTGACTGTGGAGTCATACCCAAATGACCGCAGACAGGAATACCAGAGGAAACAATTCTTTTTACAGTAGCAGCAATCGCTCTTCCTCCTTCAAGTTTCACAGCATTAGCTCTGCCTTCTTTTAAAAGACGGCCAGCGTTAATCAAAGCCTGTTCAGCATTTACCTGATAAGACATAAAAGGCATATCTGCAATGATAAGTTTGCTTTTACAACCACGAGCTACGGCACCTGTAAAAGTTATCATGTCATCGACAGTTACAGATAAAGTATCCTCATAACCTAAAATAACATTGCCAAGTGAGTCTCCTACTAAGATCGCATCTACATTTGATGCATCGATGATTTTGGCTGTTGAGGCATCATAACAGGTAAGACAGGCGATTTTTTGTTTTTCCTGTTTCATCTTGGCAAAGGTAGCAACTGTTACTTTCATTTATTTTTGTCCTCTGAAAAAAGTAAGTTTTTAATCTCGTTATAATCCTTTTGAGGATTTATATTTTTAGAAATCTCATAAAGCTTTTGACTGAGTAACCTGTACAGATCAATGTCATTATCATTAAGACAGTTCATATGCTTTTTTAATGTAATAGCATCATTTCTTAACACAGGTGCAAATTCCACTTTAATATAAACGCAAATCCAATATAATCGATCATCATTA
>ERZ1026868.138-NODE-138-length-58729-cov-4.987405_pt1 | contig 58729 bp, 49 predicted proteins | sample MGYA00380164_ERZ1026868 | MGnify/ENA primary metagenome ERZ1026868 (study PRJEB33269, sample SAMEA4719800) | human gut metagenome | biome: human-associated habitat; feature: organic feature; material: feces | place: Cameroon | collected 2013-10 ...
TTTCTTCGATCTCCTGAGCTACCGTCGTTTTTGTATCGTGGAATGCGGGCAAGCAATGCATAAAGATGGCATTGTCTGCAGCGTTTGCCATAACCTTAGCATTTACCTGGTAGGGCGAAAGCTCCTTGATGCGCTGCTCCCACAAGCTGGCAGGTTCGCCCATAGAAACCCAAATATCGGTATAGATGACATGAGCACCCTTGGTGCCTTCTTCGACGTCGCTTGTTACCGTAACCGTGCAATTATTCTCGGCTGCAATAGCACGGCACTTCTCAACCAATTCGCTATCAGGCGCATCGGCATCAGGGCAACAGGCAACATAATTCATGCCCAGCTTCGCGCAGCCAACCATCAGAGAATTTGCAACGTTGTTTTTCGCATCGCCCATAAACACCACAGTGAGACCACGAACATCGCCGAAATTTTCTCGAATGGTCAGTGCATCAGCGATGAACTGTGTTGGGTGGGCTTCGGTGGTCAAACCATTCCAAACAGGAACGCCTGCGTATTCAGCCAGCGTTTCAACAATTTCCTGGCCATAGCCGCGGTATTCGATACCATCAAACATGCGGCCGAGAACGCGAGCAGTATCTTCGATAGATTCCTTGTTGCCCATTTGCGAACCAGCAGGATCAAGATACGTCACGCCCATGCCCAGATCGTGACCCGCAATCTCGAACGAGCATCGGGTTCGCGTGGAAGTCTTTTCGAACAGAAGGACGATATTCTTGCCCTCGAGTTCCTTGTGCAACACGCCAGCATGTTTCTTATCCTTCAAATCCTGCGCAAGATCAACAAGCGACACAATTTCCTCGGAAGAGAAATCGAGCAGTTTCAGAAAATGACGCCCTGAAAGCGATTGAGTCATACGTTCCTCCTGAAGTTGTAGCCAGACGAACTGGCGCGACCGGTGTCCGCGCACCGAAGCATGCGGACACCCTATTATCGCACTACTACTCCCCTTCGGCGATATTCACTCCTTTGTGATTACCCGTAATGGCATATTCGGCCCACTCTGCAATATTGACCGCATGATCGCCGATACGTTCAAGGTATTTTGCAATCATCAAAACATCGAGTGCATAGGTTTCATCGGGTTCATGCTCGATGATATGACGCGTAATGCTCCACTTCGCCTCTTCAAACAGAGTGTTAACTTCCTTATCGCCCTCGATGCACAACTGAGCCTTATCTAAGTCGAGGTCAACATAGGCTTGAATTGCGGAATCCAGCTGATCGTAATCAGCTTGAGCCATAGCAGCGAGCATCGGAAATAAAGAAAGATCGGCATCCTCTGAAAGCGTGGTGGCAATCTCACAGATCTCAGCCGCCTGATCGCCGATACGTTCAAGATCGGTGATCAATTTCAAAGCGGCGGTAACCGAGCGAAGGTCCGAGGCAACTGGCTGTTCGCGAAGAAGAAGACGTAGACACAAGGATTCGATCTCACGTTCTTTCCCATCAATCAAGGAATCGTTGCTCGCTACCAAATACGCTTTTGTAGCGCTCACTTGACGAACAGCATCAAATGAACCCTCTATGGCCTCTTTTGCAAATTCCGCCATTTCAATAACATCGGAACGGAGCTGATGAAGCTCTTCATCGAATATCGGACGTGCCATACTAGCCAAACCTCCCTGAAATATAGTCTTCGGTCCTCTTATCACGAGGATTCGAAAACATCGTCTGAGTTGGAGTGCACTCAACCATGTTCCCAAGCAAGAAAAATGCAGTGGTATCTGAAATTCGAGCAGCCTGCTGCATGTTGTGGGTAACGATAATGATTGTGTAGTTCTTTTTTAATTCACCAACCAACTCTTCAATTTTCGAAGTAGAAATTGGGTCAAGAGCACTTGTCGGCTCGTCCATCAGCAATACCTCCGGATTTACCGCCAAAGCGCGAGCTATACACAAACGCTGCTGCTGACCACCGGAAAGCCCTAAAGCATTCTTCTTCAAACGATCCTTTAACTCATCGAAAATCGCCGCTTTACGCAAGGAATCCTCAACAATGTCGTCAAGGTCCGACTTTTTCTTAATGCCATGAGTACGCGGACCGAATGCTATGTTGTCGTAAATCGACATGGGAAAGGGGTTCGCTTTCTGGAAAACCATGCCAACCTTCTTGCGAAGCACATTCACATCGTAGCCAGAATAAATATCATCACCATCAAGAGTGATGCGTCCCGTTATCTTGCATCCCTCAACCAAATCATTCATACGATTGAGAGATTTAAGAAGCGTTGATTTGCCGCACCCGGAAGGGCCGATCATGGCGGTTACCCGATGCTCAGCAAATGAGATGTTGATATCCGTTAAAGCCTGGTAATCACCGTAGAACAAATCCATATGCGAAACATCCATTTTCGCAGGGCTATTCATCAGTCATTCCTCCTTTGCCGATTCGTTTTGCAACTGCAGAGGTTGCAAGGTTGATAAGCAGCACAAAGACAAGAAGCAGTACTGCCGTTGCATAAGTTGCATCGATGTGCAGGCCTTCACTTGCCAAAAGGTACATATGGACAGCAAGGGTTCGAGTCGAACTAAACATCGAAACTGGCACTGCAGCAATCGATCCTGCCGTATAGATCAATGCGGCAGACTCACCCACGGTTCGCCCGATTGCCAAAATAATGCCGCCGAGTATTCCAGGGATAGCGGAAGGAAGCACGATGCGAAATACCGTGCGAAAACGACCAGCACCCAAACCGAATGATCCCTCGCGATATAGATCCGGCACAGCTGCCAATGCTTCCTGGGTTGCCCGCATAATGATGGGGAACGTCATGATTGCCATAGTGCATACTCCCGCCAACAACGAAAGACCCCACTGCAGGTAATAAACAAAAAATAGTAAACCGAACAGGCCATATACAATTGAAGGAATGCCTGAAAGTGTTTCGGTAGCCAGTGCAACAACTCGCACGAACCAGTTACCCTTATCGGTGTATTCGTTTAAGAAAATGGCGGCACCTATGCCGAAAACCGATGAGCACGAAACCGAAAGAACAATAACTATCAGGGTGTTAAACAATGCGGGCATGAATGAGCAATTATTCGAGTTGTACGTAAGCTCAAACATCTCTGGTTTAATCTGGGGAACTCCCATCACCAAAATGTAGCCAATAATGAAACACACTGCCAAAACCGTCAAAACCGTACTGGTATAAACCAGAGCGCGAAACACCCATGAAGAAGGCCTAGCTGGCTTTGTGCGCGTTAGAATCGAATTGTTAGCCATTGCTTCCCTTCCGCTTCAACGCCGAGAACGCAAAGTTAATGATCAGGATGAACACGAACAGCACACAAGCTGTGCCAATGAGTGCGCCTCGATGCAAATCAGCCGCATAGCCCATCTCAAGTACGATATTGGCGGTCATGGTGCGAACGCCATCGGTAATCGCGCTGGGCATTTTCACCTGATTGCCGGCAATCATGATGACCGCCATAGTTTCGCCGATAGCACGACCAATCGCCAAAATAACCGAAGCAAGAATGCCGGAAACAGCTGCAGGGAGCACGACGCGCATAACACTTCGTTCATGGTCAGCACCTAAAGCCAAAGCCCCCTCGTAATAGCTCTGAGGGACGGCCCTTAGGGCAGATTCCGAAAGAGTGATAATGGTAGGAAGAATCATCACACCAAGTACGAGCGAAGCACACAAGATAGATTGGCCCGTTCCTCCAATATTGCTCCTGATAAACGGGACAAGGACAACCAGGCCGAAAAAGCCGTACACAACCGAAGGAATGCCAGCCAAAAGCTGCACTCCGTTTTTAGCAATACTCGCCACGCGGTCGCTGCCAAAACATGCGAGGAACACTGCACACAGGATGCCCAGTGGAACTCCGATCACTAACGCACCCGCCATAACATAGAGGCTCCCGAGCACCATTACGCCAATACCGTAAACATCGCTTGAAGGCTGCCAGGTAGTTCCAAACAGAAAATTAATTAAGCCTATTTCAGCAATAGCCGGAATGCCGTTGCCGAATATGAAGATGCAGATTACCAAAACTGCAGCCACCGAAATGGCTGCAGCAAAGGCAAAGAGCATCTTGGCAATGAGCTCTTTAGCTTGGGTCATCGATTAGCCGATCTCACTCCACTTGGAAACTTCACCAGTAAAGATCTGCTTAACCTGATCGGCGGTAAGGCCATCAACCTTGTTGCCGTTATTCACGATGACGGCAATACCATCGGTCGCAATAACGGTAGCAGTTGCACCCTGGTCCTTCTCGGAATCCTTCAGATCGCGGGAGGCCATACCAAGATCGCAAGCACCCTCGATTGCGGAAGTAACACCTGTGGTGGAATCTGACTGGTTAACCTCAACGGTAACATTGGGGTTCAAGGCCTTATAGGCTTCCGCAAGCTTTTCCATGACAGGGGTGACGGAAGAAGAACCAGCGATGGTGACTTTGCCGGAAAGGCCACTGGCAGCATAGGACCCCGAGGCATCCATTGGGATATAACCCTCTTCCTCAACAACCTTCTGACCGTCCGAGCTCAAGACAAATTTCATGAAGTCCTGGGCAACAGGAGAAAGCTCTTTACCGTCGTTGGCAACAACGTTGAATGGACGAGAGACCTTATACGAACCGCTCTTTACATTTTCAGCGGAAGCCTCAGCGCCATCAATTTTTACCGCCTTAACGGTATCGTCAAGAGAGCCCAGTGAAATATAGCCAATAGCATCAGCATCGTTTGCAACCGTGGTCTTCATGACAGCCGTGGAGTTGGTAATTGCAGCAGAAGAAGTGGTCTTGTCAACCTTTTTGCCGCTATCGTCCTTTTCCTCAATGCCGAAAAGCTCAATAAACGCCCCTCGCGTACCGGATCCATCTTCACGGGATGTTACGTTGATGGACGCATCGTTAGACTCGCTCTTGGAATCATTGTTATTACCGCTGCAACCAACCAGCAATCCGCACAAAGCAGCGAAGCAGAGCGCAAACGCAGCAATCAGAACCTTGTTCCTTACCGTACTCACTTTCAAGTTCCTTCTTTCTCTTGGGTAACGATGCCCTCGTAAACGAAAACATCAGATTGCATGACCAATAGTGGCCAAAACCCGATTGCCGTTGGTTACACAGACTTGAAAGTAAGTAAGCAGTTAGTTAACTGAAAGGCTATTGAAAAAAAGTTGTTAAACAAGGGAACACGCACTGCATTTGCCACGATAATTTAACAATACGAGGAAAGGAACATGTGTTGACTACCATCTTGCTTATTGAGGACGATCCTACCATTCGCCTTACTACTGAGTTTTCCCTAACCAAGCACGGATACGCGGTGAGCTCATGCGAAGATGGTCAGTCGGGTTTCGAAACAGCACTCTCAATTGAACCCGACTTAGTTCTATTAGACGTAATGCTTCCAGGAATGAACGGATTTGAGGTTGCGCACAACTTACGAAACGAAGGCTTCAAATCCCCTATCCTCATGCTTACCGCACTCGATTCAGACGAAGACAAGATCAAGGGCCTCGATGCTGGTGCGGACGACTATGTAACTAAACCCTTTTCTACAGACGTTCTACTTGCACGTATTCGAGCGAATCTTCGCCGAACCGAGCTAGACGGAGTAAACACCTCAACGCCTCAAACGTTCGGCGATCTTACTCTTGATATGGAAAACAGCTCGGCCAGCATCAACGGCACAACGCTAAAGCTCCGTAGCAAAGAGCTTCAACTCCTCTTCGCGCTGGCGGAACGCGAAGGGATGCTCTGTCGTCGCACCTGGCTGACTCAAAAAGTATGGAAAGAAGACTACCTCAGCACCTCTCGCACCATCGACGTTCATATACGTCGCCTTCGTTCGGTTCTTGATGAGTACAGCGACTATCGCTTCATCCATACTGTGCATGGCATGGGTTACCGCTTTGAGCCGATCAAGAAAACGCAAGAATAATGCGCGGCGCTCGAGTACAGGGAAAATGGACAAACGATTCCCCTACAAAACGCTGGCAAAAGCGCTTTGCCGTCGTGTACCTCATCGTTGCAATCGTGTTTGCCACATGCTTTGCCACGTTCGCCCTTAACCCGATTAACAGCAAAGTTATAGAGCGACAGACCTCAAACCTCATCTCAACCGCTCAAGCAGAAGCGAATGCTCTTGAGTATGTCGATGACGCTCAAGAGTTTACAAAGATTGCGGCTGAGGGATCAGATTTGCGTATTACGCTCATCGCGCAAGATGGCACAGTAATAGCCGATTCCGAGGTTGATCCCGCAACACTCGAAAACCACCTAGGCAGAGAAGAAGTCGATAGTGCGCTTCAGGGCAAAAACGGAGAAGCCCAGCGCTTAAGCTCCACTGACGACACCAGCAGACTTTACGTTGCTGTTCCTGCAACGTACCAAGGCGAACGAACAGCCTTGCGCATAAGTGAGCCATCTACCGTCATCACGACAGCGGCCGACGCAACACGTAATACCGCCCTCATCATATGCGGGCTTGGAATCATCGCCTTTGTTGCCATCGCCCTATTCACCTATCGCGAATCAAAGGCCCCTTTAAAGAAGTTCGATCAGGTTAGATCTGATTTTGTGGCAAACGCGAGCCATGAACTGAAAACTCCTGTTGCAGGCATTCGATTGCTGTCCGAAGCAATCCGCGACGCATCTGACGTAGGCGACGAGAAGAGTCTTCACCTATTCATTGATCGCTTAGACAACGAAGCGGAACGACTTCAACGCCTAGTAATCGACCTGCTAGATTTATCCCGCCTCGAGGAGCAGCAGAACTCAGACCGCACGCCTCGTGCCGACTTACATAGCACACTGACTACAAGCTACCTTGCGCATAAAGGAGAGGCGGAAGACAAAGGCATTGACCTCGTGTTGGACGATCGTTCTACCCCAAACGACAATTGTTACACCGATATAGAGCCTTCAGATGCGTCTCTGATTTTTGACAACCTCATAGAAAACGCAATTATGTATACCGACGAGGGAAGCATCCTCGTTTCTCTTGAACCAAGAGCGCATGAAACGGTGATTTCAGTAAAAGACACCGGGATCGGCATCCCTCAAGCAGATCAATCCCGCATTTTTGAGCGTTTTTATCGCGTGAACAAAGCGCGAAGCCGCGAAGTCGGCGGAACCGGATTGGGCTTATCCCTGGTACGTCACGCTATAGAACGCGGTAATGGCTCAATTGAAGTAAATAGCACAGTTGGCCAAGGCACCGAATTCACTGTCCACCTGCCAAAATCAAAACAGGAATAATGTCCCATTGACACCTGAGGTGACAGGACCTTGAACGAGCACAAACCGCCCCTATATCTTCGGCACAAGAAGAAAGGGGCGGTTCAAGTGTCTGGGTTTCTGCCCCTTCGCGCATATCGCGGAATACTGTTGGCGATGCCAACTGGAACTGTTTTGCGCTAGCTTTCCTATCAACTCTATAAGCTAGCTTTCCTATCAACTCTATAAAATAGAGATCTGCAAAGGGGATTTTAGAGTTTAACCCTAGAAATACCTGCTTGGCGGAAAGTAAATTCGCACTTTCCCATACAAAACAAAACGACCAAGAACAATGTCCTTGGTCGCAATATAATCTGGAGCGGGTGACGGGAATCGAACCCGCCTCATCAGCTTGGAAGGCTGAGGTTCTACCAATGAACTACACCCGCAAAAATGGTCGGGATGACAGGATTCGAACCTGCGACATCCTGCTCCCAAAGCAGGCGCGCTACCAAACTGCGCCACATCCCGAACGCAACGGTTAGTAAGTATACCAGAACTAATCGCTTGGGTGTAGCTTCTTTCTTAATTCTCGCAAAGCATTTCCACGATGAGATATCGCATTCTTCTGACTCTGGGTGAGCTCCGCCATTGTCACATCGCCATCATAAGCGTCTGGGAAAAACAGAGGATCGTATCCGAAGCCGTGTTCCCCACGCTCGACAAAACCGATACGCCCCTCCACAAAGCCCTCTGCGACCGTTTCGATGCCATCCTCGTCAATGAACACCAACACGCTTGCAAAGCGCGCCGTACGTTTATCAAGCGGCACAGCATCAAGCTCTTGTAACAACTTGGCATTGTTAGCACTATCGTCCCCATCGACACCGCTATAACGAGACGAATACACTCCTGGAGCCCCGTCAAGAGCATCAACGATAAGCCCAGAATCATCCGCCAACACTGCAGTGCCCGCTAGCTCATGCGCAGCACGAGCTTTGATACGCGCATTCTCGAGAAACGTAGTGCCAGATTCCTCGGGATCGGACACCAAACCCGCGTCCTTAAGACTCTTAAATTCCCAGCCCTCAAAATCAAGGGCGGTTTCAATTTCTTCGACCTTATGAGCGTTATTAGTCGCAATAACAACAGTCTTTGTCATAGGAGCCTCCATTTCAATAAAGAGCTACAAAACAATATGCTCAACGGAACCGAGCGGCATGCGCAGCACTCGCTCGCCAAACGAACAAAAATCATCAAGATTATCGGACGATGTCGCAAAACGACGGACAGCAACATTTCCTGGCTTAACCAGCGATTCCTGCCTTGCAAGCAAATCTGCGCAATCAAGAGAAACCTCAGTAGCCGAAGAGATGAGTTTTACCTGGGATCCAACAACCCCTCCGATAAGTGCTTTCAACAGTGGAAAATGGGTGCATCCCAGAACCAACGTATCAATATCGCAACGACGTAAAGGGTCAAGATAGTCTTGAGCAATCTCCTGGAACGCGGGACGAATGAATACCTTAGATGCAAGTGAAGTGTAGCTTTCGATAGGACCTTTCGCCATCTGAATGCCAAGTTCCGCAATCTCAACGAAGCGAGGCGTCGCAGTAGAGAAAACGGTAATGCCCGCATCGATATTGCGAATGGCACGGGTATACACATCGGAATCGACGGTACCTTGAGTTGCTATAACACCAACACGGCGATTATGGGTAGCTCGAGCAGCTGCACGAGCGCCAGGTTCAACTACACCGATAATAGGCACGTCAAATGCCTTCTGAGCGGCTTCCAAGCCTGCTGCCGTGGCGGTATTGCACGCAATGACAATCATTTTTACGTTTTGGCTTATTAGCCAAGAGCAGATGTTGAGAACGAACGTACGAACCTCTTCGGGGTCACGTGGGCCATACGGACAATGAGCAGTGTCCCCGTAATAAATAATGTTTTCCTCCGGCAGACGTTTAACCAATTCACGAGCTACCGTCAAACCGCCGAAGCCGGAATCGAACACTCCAATAGGTCGGTTATCAAAATCCACAAAGCACTCCTTTAACGGCATATGAAACATGCCCTCCATCAAGCATAGCGGCTTGAGGAGATCACAGAACGGTCTATAGGCAATCCCAAAAAGTACGCATAACAGGGGGCAAAAACAGCCGCAAAGTTACTACGAGTTGCGAGAAATTTAGCATCCTGGCGCCCAGGCGCGAAAACAACTAAAAGTAGCAAAGCAAAACATCGTAAGAATCGAACAAAGAAAAAGGTCATCGCAGAACCTTCTGCAATGACCTGATGTTATCGTGGCGCGCCCAGTAGGATTCGAACCTACGACCTTCGGATTAGAAGTCCGCTGCTCTATCCAGCTGAGCTATGGGCGCACAGCCAGATGATTATAACTCACTTGGTCAAAACAAAGAAGCCGCCCTAAAGGCGGCTTCTCGAACATTAATTATGCGTAATGATACATACGCCCTTATTCAAGTTCTGATAGAACCACTGCGCATCACCAGAAGAGAGATTTACGCACCCATGGCTGCCATTGGTTTGATAACGAGTACCGCCGAAAGAGGATTGCCAAGTTGCATCATGGAGGCCAATCGAATTACCGATAAAAGGCATCCAGTACGTAACCTTCGTTTCGTAATCCTTCTCCCCATTCGGCTTGTAGCCAATCAAAGTACAAGGACTTTGCTTATTGTTCAGATAATACACACCGGTGGGTGTGCTACGACCCTTGACAGGTTTGCCCGTAACCACACCGCAGGAATGAAGCAAATTGCCGCTTGCGTCGTAATAACGAGCCGTTTGCTCAGAGATATCAACATCCACATAGGCACCCCAGTCACGAGCGCCAGCACCATTGTAGGTATCGCCAGATTGGCTGCAGGGAATGTCAACCGAAGTTGCACCGCCGGCAACAAGGGCGTCATAGACCTCTTGGGAAAGCGAATTCGTATCAACCTTCCAGCCATAGGTACCACCCGAAACGGTGCAAACCTTACCATCTTCGCGAGTCCAAGTTCGCGTGGAACCAACAGTATTCATGCCTTCTGCTTTTTCATCGACCCAAGAAGCAACGCCGTCCTGGCTGATGCTCAAGGAATAATCTTCAGGGCTGATAGAAAGCCAGCCGGCAAACGTTGCTTTATCAATGGTGGCAGCCTTAACTGAGCCGTTAAGCATCAGCGAAAATGAGTCCGGGAACAGATCGTTTGCACGCTGCACAGCATCCATCACGCGTGAATCGGAGCTCAGAACCTTAGGTTTAATTAAGTCATCTTCGGTCAGCTCGCAATTAGTGCGCATTGCTTTGATGCATTCGCCAGCTTTAGCACAAACGGCATCTGCATCAAGCTGAGTACCATATACTTCGGGCTTCAGAACAAAGGCGTCCACCGATTCACTGTATGTAACCGTAGCATCCGCCGAAGGATTCTTGCCTTCGTTAAAAGCATTGATCTGCTCTTCGATAACCGAATCGAGAGCACCCTCTTCATAGTTGGCTACAACGATATCGGAAACGTCATGCTGGCGGAAAATCTCAACAAACCACAGAGGCACATCCTGTCGCTTGGCGGCGTCTTCGGCAATCTGATGAGCGTCAATGTCGATAGCGGTTTCACCTGGTTGGAATGAGTACGAAAAACCTTGACCAGAGATGGTAAGCGCATATGAATCAGCCTGGTTCTGAATCTTTTCAGCCAAAACATCGCTAGGCTGCATTGAGAGATCTTCGTCATTCAGATTAGTGTTAGGGAAGAAATGGCTCGAGAAGTACAGGAAGCCAGCCCCATACACCACAAGCAAAACAGCGACGACAGAAACAGCCGCAATAATGAATGGCTTCTTGTCTTTCTTCTTTTGAAGCACCGTGCCGTCTACCACGACTTCACCCTGTTGGATCGGGGTATAGCCGCTCGGTTCCGAACCATGAGACTGTGCGGCATGCTTGCCCTGATAAGCTTCATTGGAGCCCTGCTTATTGGAGCCTTTCATATAAGAGAATCTCTCCCAAATTCCTCGTTGACTATATCTTGAACAGTGTACAGCTGTTGAAAGCATTATCCAGGAGAAATAACCTGTTCTACAGGGTTTTTCGGTGGTTGTACCAATTCGGAAATCAGAATTTTATAAACCGAACACAGCGTGTTTATAACCAGCACTCAAATTTGACAATAACTAACCACGTTGCCAAACCGTCATAAATCCCTAATATAAAACCCATCGCTTTTGGGCAGCTGGTTACTGCCCTCATTGAATGAAAGGAACCAAAATGTCTCACTCCCTCACCACGAAGAAGGCAGCGATTGCCCTTTTCGCCGGTATCGTGGCCTTCGCACTCGCGGCTCTGGCTCTCACCGGTTGCTCTTCTTCGAACAACAGCAACTCCGATGACAAGAAGATCACCGTTGCAGCTGTTCCTACCCCCCATGCTGAAATCCTGAACAATGCCGTTGCTCCTATCCTTGAAAAGGAAGGCTATACGCTCGAAGTAAAGGAATTCACCGACTACGTTCAGCCCAATGACGTAACCGAAAACGGCGACGTTGACGCTAACTACTTCCAGCATGGCCCCTACCTTGATAACTTCAATCAGGAAAAGGGCACCCATCTTGTTTCCGTAACCGCAATTCACTTTGAGCCCATGGGCGTCTACTCCAAGAGCATCTCCGATCTGAAGGAACTGAAGGACGGCGCTAAGGTTGCTGTTCCCAACGATGCAACCAACGAAGCTCGCGCTCTGCTTCTTCTTCAGCAGGAGGGCCTGATCACCCTTAAGGATGGCGTTGGCGTAACCGCTACCGTAAACGATATCGTTTCCAACCCCAAGAACCTCACTTTCAACGAACTTGAGGCTGCAAACGTCCCCAACGTTGTAGATGACGTTGACATCGCAATCATCAATGGCAATTACGCTATCGCTGCTGGCTTCAAGGTAAACACCGATGCACTTGCTGTTGAAAGCGCCGATTCCGAGGCCGCTAAGACCTACGCTAACCTGCTCGTCGTAAAAGACGGCAACCAGGACTCCGACAAGATCAAGGCTCTTGCTGAGGCACTGAACTCCGACGAGGTTCGCGATTATATCAACAACACCTATGAAGGTGCTGTAGTACCGGTTTTCTAAATCGGAAACATGCTTAAACCAAAAAAGAACCCCTGAATTTCAGGGGTTCTTTTTTTGCGGGAACCAAGGGTTGCCGCACTTTAAGCATACTCAATGACCTAAATCTTAGATCGGACTGCAAAACCTACTTATTCTCAATCTGCGTAATGTTTTTCAATTCAATCGAAATCAGGCCGTTAGGCATGCTTGCAAATTCGATGAACTCGGGATTGTGGGCATACTCAGACGGAAATGTGATTTCGATGCCAGTATCAGTTCGAATCTTATGATTGCGAGTAATACGTTCAGCAGCCTTTTTATCAACGCGAACACGCTCTGGAATATTCTCTTCTGCCGCCGTCTCAACAAAACGCTCTTGCAATGGCTCGTCCTCAAAAACCTCAGCGGCAAGCTCGTGAGGAGCAACACCCCTACCCTCTTCAGCAGCTTCCGAAACATATGCCTTGGCGCGAGTAAGAGCGACAGTAGCGTTAGCACCGTATTCTTCAGCAACTTCTTCCACGATAGCAGTGATTTCATCAATAACTTCTTTACTGGATGCTTCCATTGAACATTGAAGCAGGCCATCGGGAATCAGATAGCGATCTTCTCCAGCAATAGTGCGTTTTTTATCCTGAAAAGCAACCTCCAAAGATCGGGAATCGATGATCGCGAAAGAGGCTATTTTTTGCGAAGGATTAGGAAGAATTGCGTGATGGCGTTCAATTGCGTTGCTCGGCTCGCCGTTTTCGCCATAACCTACTGAGTGCATAAATGCTTGACGGCTTTCCAGCATAAATATACCGAAGTAGCGGTTTACACGGCCCTCAAAAGAAGCTTCGATTTCGGCGTCATTGGCACTTCCGCCTTCAAGTTTGGTTTCTTCTTCGAAATCAACCACAAGCAAATCCGTAGATTCTGCTTTGCTCATGCGCCCAAGCTCACTTGAGATGAATTCAGCGATTTGCACGGAAAGATCGATAAACCCCCGCTCACCACGAAAATAGGCGCGCAGTTCAGGGGCAAATGAACTGCCAACGGAGAATTCCCCACGTTTGTTGTCGATATGAGTAAGCCCTTTGCGCACATGTTTGGTGATGTACTGCTTGACTTGTTTGCTTTCAAGGTCAAGCTCGGCGCGCGAAAAGATATTCACGCAGGAAGTAAAATCGAATACGTGCAAAATTGCATGATTGATGCGAAGCATACCGTTCCTTTCGAAAATAGCGCAACAAACGATACCACGAAATAACGAAAGATGAGGCCATCACGACGCAACGCTCAAGGAGTGAAGCAAGCTTTGGCAAGAACGCCCGAAAGGGCGTTAACAAAGCCCTGGCATTGGCCAAAACAGCGAGCGCCGCTCTGATGAGTGCGGATAGCGTGAGTAAACATGCCAGTGACATGTTTAGTTCCAAACTATGCGTCCGAGCGGACGCGTTCTGCATAGCTTTGCTGAGCAGAACCTCCCGGCGTGCTTCGCACGTCCAGCCTGCTTGGAGCGCTAGCCGTGCCATCAAAGTGGCGCGTAGCGTCATAACGTTTCGTATGAAAAAAGGACTTGCCGTAGGCAAGTCCTAAAGAGCGTGGTGGAGGCGCGGAGAATCGAACTCCGGTCCATACTAAATCATCAACGAGGCTCTACAAGCTTATTCAATGTTCGATCTTCAGATGAGCAAGACCCATTGACAGGTCCGCGCGCACCCTAGCGGGTTCAATCTTTTGCTTGGCCATACCAGCTACGTACCAAACAGCATCCCTCTAAAAATGATAACGAAGGTGAAGGCGAAGGAAGACTTCACGTCGTCACGCTGCGATTAAATTAAGCAGCGAGGGCCAGCTGGCCCTGAGTGTTGTTTTTGCCAATTAACTTGACGGTACCCCTATTTAACGTGGCGAGGAGACCACGACCTGCTCCTCGGATCCGACTTACCATGTCGAAACCAGTCGCCCCCGAATGGGGTTATTCCCCTGTAAAAGTGCTCACCTAGTATAACAAATACGGCAGCTGAATCGAGCTTGCAGTGGTCATGAGTCTCAAACACTTATAAAGAACGCCGGGACAAACAGGACCCTTGCGCAAAAAAGAAGGAGCCCCGTAGGGCTCCTTCATAATGGCAAATCGCAAGTATGAAACGATTACTTATCTGCAAGAGCAGCATGCGCTGCAGCAAGGCGAGCCAAAGGCACACGATAGGGAGAGCAGCTGACGTAGTCGAGACCGATGCCATAGAAAGTCTTGATGGAGTCAGGATCGCCACCGTGCTCACCGCAAACACCGCAAACGATATCGGGGTTGCCCTGATGACCGAGCTCAACACCCATCTTGACGAGCTTAGCAACGCCAGGATCAACCGTGGCAAACGGGTTGTAAGGCAGAATTCGCTCAGCGAGATACTGATGGATAAATTCAGCTTCAACGTCGTCGCGGGAGAAACCAAAGGTGGTCTGAGTCAGGTCGTTGGTGCCGAAGCTGAAGAAGTCTGCCTTGGTAGCAATCTCGTCAGCGGTTACGGCAGCACGAGGAAGCTCGATCATGGTACCGATCTTGATCTCAAGCTCTACGCCCTCTTCCTGGGCAACCTGAGCAATAACACCCTCTGCCTGTTCGCGAAGCTTAGCAAGCTCAGGAACAACAGAAACAAGAGGAATCATGATTTCAGGCTTGGGATCGAGACCTTCCTTCTTGAGCTGAGCAGCAGCAGTGGCAATAGCACGAACCTGCATTTCAGCAAGGATAGGATACTTGATTGCCAAACGGCAGCCACGAAGACCAAGCATAGGGTTAGCCTCGGAGAAGCTGTCGATCTGCTCCATAAGAGCACGCTTCTTCTCGATGACAGCAGGATCGCCGCCAGTAGCCTCAAGGCGAGCAATCTCAACATCGAGAGCGCGAGCAGACTCGAGGAACTCATGCAGCGGAGGATCGAGCAGACGAACGATAACAGGCAGACCGTCCATAGCACGGAACATGCCAAGGAAGTCGCCGGTCTGAGCCTTCAGAAGATCGTCGCAGGCCTTTTCGCGAATAGCTTCGTCGTCATTGAGGATAAAGGTCTGGATGATCTGCTTACGTTCGCCAAGGAACATATGCTCGGTACGGCACAGACCAATACCCTGAGCACCAAAATCACGTGCGAGCTGAGCATCTTCGGGGTTATCGGCATTTGCGCGAACACCCATGGTGCGGAACTCGTCTGCCCATTCGAGGATGGTGTCAAGGTCGCCAGCAAGTTCGGGCTGAACAAGCTCAACAGCACCCAGAACAACAATACCGGTAGTACCGTCAAGCGAGATAACGTCGCCTTCCTTGATTACGATGTCAGTGCCAGCAATAGAAGCCTGCTTTGCCTCTGCATCAATCTTGAGAGCGTCAACGCCGCAAACACAGGGAGCGCCCATGCCACGAGCGATAACAGCTGCATGAGAAGTCTTGCCGCCATGAGAGGTAAGAACGCCTTCAGCAGCAATCATGCCAGCAAGGTCGTCGGGAGTGGTTTCCCAGCGAACCAGAACGGTCTTACGACCTTCCTTAGCAGCCTCTACTGCATCTTCGGCAGAGAAAACAGCCTCGCCAACAGCAGCGCCGGGAGAGGCGTTGAGACCCTTGGCAACTACGTCGTAGTCAGCCTTGGCGTCAAACTGAGGATGCAGCAGCTGGTCGAGCTGTTCAGGGTCTACACGCTGTACAGCTTCTTCCTTGGTGATAAGGCCTTCCTGCTCCATCTCGATTGCGATGTGCAGAGCCGCAGCAGCAGTACGCTTACCAACACGGGTCTGAAGCATCCAAAGCTTGCCCTGCTCAATGGTGAACTCGATATCGCACATATCGCGGAAATGGTTTTCGAGGATGGTGAATACCTCTTCGAGCTCGCGACCAGCCTCTTCAAGGCCAGGGGTTTCCTTGAGCTCTGCAATGGGGCTGGTGTTACGAATACCGGCAACAACGTCTTCGCCCTGTGCGTTAACAAGGTAGTCGCCGTAGAATTCCTTTTCGCCGTTTGCAGGGTTGCGCGTAAAGGCAACGCCTGTTGCGGAGGTGTTACCCTTGTTGCCGAAAATCATGGACTGAACGTTTACGGCAGTACCCAAATCATCGGAGATCTTGTTCTGCTTGCGGTAGAGGATAGCGCGAGGATTATTCCAGCTGCCAAAAACAGCCTCAATAGCAAGCTGAAGCTGGGTATCAGGGCTCTGAGGGAACTGAACCGTGCCATCAACAACCAGTGAAGGATACTCTGCGGCATCTACGTTCTCAGAGAAGATCTTCTTGAATTCAGCAACGAGTTCCTGGAGATCCTCGGCGGTAAGATCGGTATCGGTCTCAACACCGCGAGAGCGCTTCATCAGGTTAATTGCGTTCTCGAACAAATCGCCATCAAGACCCATAACAACGTTGGAGAACATCTGGATGAAACGACGATAAGAGTCCCATGCGAAACGGGGGTTATCGGTCTGCTTGATCAAGCCATTGATGGACTGATCGTTAAGACCGAGGTTCAATACGGTGTCCATCATGCCAGGCATGGACATAGGAGCGCCGGAGCGAACAGAAACGAGCAGAGGATCTTCTGCGTCGCCGATTTTCTTGCCGATGCGCTCTTCAAGGTCGAGGCGGTACTCCTGGATGGTGTCCAAAACGCCTTCGGGCCAGGTATTGTTGGAGTTTGCATACTCCATGCAAGTCTGGCAGGAAATCGTGAATCCCGGAGGCACTGGCAATCCGATGTTAGCCATCTCAGCAAGGTTAGCGCCCTTGCCGCCAAGGATGGCCTTCATATTGGTGTTGCCCTCCGTAACGTTCTTCCCATTTGCGTCTTTGCCGAAAGCGTAGACGCGCTTAAGTTGGTCTGTCACCATCTTCTCCTTAGACTTAAACATTTCTCCCTCATTTCCCAGGTCCAAAAACCTGAGGATGAGCGTTTTCATAATACCGCAAGATTTCTTGCGCTGTTTCCTCGATTGCCCTGTTGTCAGTGCGAACAATGATGCATCCCAGCTTGCGCATCAAAGCCCTTGCACACTCCAAATCTTGGTAGACACACTCTAAATCTGCATATGAGGAAGCCACGTTGCTGGCATTTCCGAGGCGACGCTTGCGTATGTCTGCAAGGATTTCAGGCGAGATAATGAGCCCGAATAAGCGTGTTGGATCAACTTCGAAGATTTCTTTTGGCGGTTCGCTTTGGGGGTCGAGCGGCACATTAGCCACGCGATAGCCCAGTTGCGAGAGGTAAATCGACAACGGAGTCTTCGAAGATCGCGACACTCCGATAAGCACAATATCGGCATCGCGGAGGTCTTGGGGGTTGCGACCATCGTCGTGAGAAATGGTAAATTCCATTGCATCAATGCGACGGAAATAGTATTCGTTCACCGAATGCAATCGCCCAGGCTCCTGAAGCGGTTCCCTGCCTGTTGCCTGCGCGAGTGCACAGAGGGCATTGCTCATCAAATCAACGCCAATTGCCTCTTCACTATGAGCCTGCAAGAACCCCTCCATGCAAGAACGCAAGTCAGCACGAATAAGGGTGTAGAACAAGACAAAGGGAACCCGGCCCAGCTCCAAATGCTTACCGAGGTGAGCCTCTAAATCCTGAATCATGCTATCGCAGGATTCCACGCGCGGCAGGATCTCAATTGCCGGGTCGTACACCTCAAAACATGATGACGCAGCACGAACCAGTGTTTGGGCAGTCGTGCCAACCGAATCGGAAACAACGTGGATCACCGGAAAAGTGTCGGAAGCCTTCCCTTGCGTTATCCATTTCTGCAAAATGAAATACCCTCCTTAACAAAAAAGCGGCCCATCACTGGGCCGCCTCAAAATACGAGTGAGCGAAATTGCCCGCTAACTCGGATTATTTTACCTTGGAAAGCAGAGCAAAGTCAGCAACGTTGGCGAATACTGCAACGAAGCTGTTCAATAGACGAAGGCGATTTTCGCGCAATGCCTGATCTTCGTCCATAACCATGGTGCTCTCGAAGAACAAGTCGATGGGCTTACGCAAAGCAGCAAGCTCAGCCAACGCAGCAGCGTAATTGTTGCTTTCGAGAGCACTAGCAACATTGCTTTCGGCCAGACCAACAGCATGAACCAAAGCTTGCTCAACCTCAGAAAGAAGGCCCTCGTTAACTTCAGTACCGAGCTCGGAATCGCAAAGGTTGTTCGCTCGAGCATAAGCTGTTGCAAGATCCTCAAACACCTCAGGCTGTTCGCTACGAGCAGCCTCAAGAGCCGAAACGCGATTAATGAGTTCAACAGGCTCCTGAATGCCTGCAGAAAGCACGGCATCGATTGCATCAATGCTGTTGCCGGCATCGCGCATCATTACCTTGGTGCGCGTAATGAAGAATTCAATTACATCACGGCGAGCAGCATCGACATCGAACTCGATACCCTGCTGAGCATAAGAAGCCAACGCAGCGTCGATTGCAGCCACAAGCGAGACCTCAACGGCATTATCGCCGGACAGCATAGCCACGATGCCGATAGCGCTACGACGCAAAGCGAACGGATCGGATGAACCTGTAGGGCCTTGGCCAACCGCGAACAAACCGCATACGGTATCAAGCTTGTCGGCAATGGCCACAATCTTGCCCACAACCGTATCAGGAGCTTCATCGCCCGCAAAACGGGGGCGATAGTGTTGCTCGATAGCCTGGGCGACCTGGTCGGTTTCCCCGCTTGCCGCAGCATAATAGCTACCCATAACGCCCTGAACGCTAGTGAACTCAACTACGGCGCTCGTTACCAAGTCTGCCTTGCAAAGACGAGCGGCACGCTCAACATCGCTAAGATCCTGACCAGCAAGACCCGCATCTTCTGCGAGGTGATCGGCCAAACGCTGGATACGATTGGTCTTGTCGAGCATGGTGCCCAATTTTTCCTGGAAGACCACTTCACCCAGACGATCCACATAGGATTCAAGAGGCTGCTTCAAGTCTTCGTCGTAGAAGAACTTCGCGTCGTAGAGGCGAGCGCGGACAACGCGCTCGTTGCCATCAATGATGGTTTCAGCACAAGCAGGATCGCCGTTGCTTACCACGATAAAACGATTGGTGAGCTTGCCATCCTTGTCATACAGCGGGAAATAACGCTGGTGAACCAACATGGCATCAACGATGATTTCCTCAGGTACTTTTAAGAATTCTTCGTCAAACGTACCAACAAGGACAGTGGGATACTCAGCGAGATTGATGACCTCGACAAGCGTCTTAGGATGAAGCACCGCAGTGAAACCGGTTTCAGCTTCGGCTTTAGCAACACCTTCACGGATAACCTGCTCGCGTTCAGCCTCGGAAGGAACAACGGAGGCGCTACGAACAACATCAACCAACGAGTCCGCATCGGCAACCTCGAATGGACCAGGGGCCAAGAAGCGATGGCCGTACGTGGTGCGACCAGCAACCAGGCCGGCAAAAGTAAAGTCGATAACTTCACTACCAAAGAGGGCAACGATCCAACGGACTGGACGAGTAAAGTATTCGCTCTGGACACCCCAACGCTGAGAACGAGGCCAGGATAGCCCATGAATGATCTTATCGAGCACTGAAGAAAGCAGGGATGCCACATTAACAGATGGCGTATGCGTACGAGCATACACGTAGCCGTCTTCCACAACCAATGAAGAAGGATCTACGCCCTTACCACGTGCAAAACCCTGAGCTGCTTTGGTGGGATTACCCTCAGCATCAAAGGCGATCTTGGCAGAAGGGCCCTTGAATACTTCGTTTTTTTCTTCCGTAGCCTCGGGGATTTCTTCAGCAATAACGATAAGACGGCGAGGGGAAGAGAAAATTTTGACGGCACCATGAGGAATAGCAGCATCATCGAGGAGGCTCGGAACCATGGTAGAGAGCTGCTTTACAGCACCCGCAAGGTCGAACGCCGGAATTTCTTCGGTACCGATTTCGAAGGCAAGCGTACGCTTTTCCATCAGTTACTCCCCCTTCTTCTCGGAGCTGTCAGACTCCGGAGCCTGACCTACAACATGTTCGAGATACGAAGCGCAGCACGCCTTCGCAATAGTGCGCACACGCAGAATATAGCCCATGCGCTCAGTGGCACTGATAACGCCACGTGCGTCAAGCAAATTAAAGGCATGAGAGCACTTCAGAACGTAATCATAAGCGGCGAGCGGAAGTTTAGCTTCAAGCGCACGAGTGCACTCAGCCTCGTAACGATCGAATTCGCCAAAAAGCAGGTCAGTGTCGGCAACTTCAAAGTTGTATGCAGAAAACTCGCGCTCGTTTTCCAAGAACACATCGCCATAGGTAAATACCGTACCGTCGGCACCACGCGCCCAAACCAGGTCATATACCGAGTCTACGCCCTGAATATACATAGCCAATCGCTCAAGGCCATAGGTGATCTCAGAGGGAACCGGACGACACTCGAAGCCACCAACCTGCTGGAAGTAAGTAAACTGAGTGACTTCCATGCCATTGAGCCAGACTTCCCAGCCAAGGCCCCAAGCGCCAAGCGTCGGGCTTTCCCAGTCGTCTTCAACAAAGCGAATGTCATGCTTTTCAACTTCAATGCCAATAGCGCGAAGCGATTCAAGATACAAATCCTGAACGTTATCAGGAGAAGGCTTCAGCAGAACCTGGAACTGATAGTAATGCTGAAGACGATTGGGGTTTTCGCCATAGCGACCGTCGGTGGGTCGGCGACAAGGCTGCACATAAGCAGTCTTCCACGTAGCGGGACCAAGGCTGCGCAGAGTGGTAGCAGTATGGAACGTACCGGCACCAACCTCGTTGTCGTACGGCTGCATGATTACACAACCCAAATCTGCCCAATAGCGCTGAAGGCGCAGGATCATATCCTGAAACGTCAGCACCTGAGAGGCTTCGGCATTCGCCTTGCCTACTTCGTGGTTAGTCATATTGCTCCTTATCGATAAACGATGAATGTAAACTAATTCAATACTCCGATACGGTTAATCGGCCAGTATGTCACAAAGGCCTTTCCGAAAATCGAATCAGAATCGACCGCACCGAAATAGCGGGAATCAGAAGAGTTTTCACGATTGTCTCCCATTACCCAAACTTTGCCAGCAGGAATAGTGTAGGGAAAAGAAAGGGAAACATTGCTAGCCGTTTTGGAAAGAGGGTACGACAGACCCTGCGTATAAGGCTCAGATTGTTTTACACCATCAACATAAACGTATCCGTTGACTAAGTTTACGGTCTGACCCTCTGTGGCTATGATGCGTTTCACTAAAACGCGAGAAGGAACTTGAGGGTCGGAAAACACGACGATGTCACCCGCTTTAGGTTCCGAAAAATGGTAACTGACCTTCTCGGCAAAAAGCCTATCGCCCGTCATGATAGTGGTTTCCATAGAAGCAGACGGGACTTCAAAGGGCTCAATAACGAATGATCTAATACCCCATGCCGCCGCCAAAACAATGGCGATGCAGACAACGAGATTAACGAATCGCCGAATAATACCGGGACGGCGCTCGCCAGCGTGTTGTCCGGAATCCAAACCTATCCCATCCCTTCATGGGTGCAAACCAACAGTCGAATGCTCCTATGATAGAGCAAACGACACATCACTGACAAATTACGCTACCACTCAGTTGAATCAAGAAAATCGCGTTCCTTTTTTGAAAGATTTGCCTCCTCAAGCAAATCAGGCCGCCAGCGCTTGGTACGCAACAGGCTTTGCTCACGACGCCATTGGGCAATTTTCGCATGGTGGCCGGATAAAAGGATATCGGGCACATCCATCCCTCGATAGCTGGCCGGACGCGTATATTGAGGGTACTCAAGAAGCCCATCATAGAAGCTTTCGTCAACGGCGCTGCCTTCATCGCCCAGCACGCCGTCAATGCGACGCACTACAGCATCAATTACGACCATCGAAGCAAGTTCACCGCTGGTAAGAACGTAATCACCAAGAGAAATTACTTTATCCGCGAGCGAGTAAGCTCGTTCATCGATGCCTTCATAATGGCCGCAAATAAAAAACAGGTGATCCTGCTGAGCAAGCTCAAGAGTCATTGCATCATCAAAACGCTCGCCCGTAGGGGAAAGGAAAATTACATAGGGCTTCTTCGGGGCTGAAGAAAATAACTCATCGGTGGCCTCAAAGATAGGCTCGCATTTCATCACAAGGCCCTGGCCACCGCCATATGGCTCATCATCGGTAGTGCGATGCCTATCGTGAGTCCAGTTACGCAAGTCGTGCGCTTTAAAATCAAGGAAGCCCTTTTCTTGCGCGATACGCATTATCGACTCATTCATAACCGAGTCGTAGCATTGGGGAAACACCGAAAGGGTTTCAATTTTCACGTGAGCTCCTATAGATCAAGCAAACCGTCAGGAAGGGATACTCGTATCTCCCCCATTTCCTCTTCGACGGCTACCAAGAACTCATCGACCAGAGGAATCAAAACCTCGTCTTCTCTGCCCTCAGACGAATCGGCAACTATGCTTCGATTTACAACAAGCAAGGCATGGGCAGGGTTTTCGTCAATGCGAACAACCTTTCCGATGCAACCAACGTTTTCGTCGATAACAGAAAAGCCCGTAAGATCGATATCCTGTTTATCCATGTAGTTTTCAGGCAAACAGGAGGTACGCACCAAGCAGAAATGACCTTCAAGCTTTTCGGCATCCGTTCGATTCTCGATGCAATCGAACCAAACCATATATCGGCCTTCTGCAATCTCCTCAACATCTAACACCCTGCCAGAGCGAGGAATACGTAATACGGGAGGAACGAAGGTAACCTCCATTCCTTTTTCAAGCAAAAAAGGAAGACCTTCCGTCGGTTTGACGGAAAGCCCTCCTTCATTTGTTTTAGCTCGTAGAAGAGCTGCAACGTTAGTCCAAGAACCCATGGCACCTGAACCTATTCGTCGATAAGCTCGACTTCGACATCGAGACCATGACGAGAACCCGCAGCGCGAGCAAGCGTGCGGATTGCTTTGATAACGCGACCCTGACGGCCAATAACCTTGCCAGCATCTGCCTGAGCAACACGTACCTCAATAAGGACAGAGCCCGTTTCGGTATCAGAAGACTCGATGCTTACCGCATCGGGCTCGTCAACCAAAGGCAAAACCAGGGCTTCGACCAAACCCGAGATGTCTTCGCGGGATTCCGCCATCACTAAGCGTTCTTACGCTCTGCCTCAATGAGGCGTGCAACGGTATCGGTGGGCTGAGCGCCGTCAGCGATCCACTTATCAACCTTCTCAAGGTCGATCTTTACATGCTTAGGGGTGGTGGTGGGGTTGTAAGAACCAACCTGCTCAATGAAGCGACCGTCGCGACGAGCACGAGAATCAGCTACAACGATACGATAATAAGGTGCCTTTTTAGCGCCGTGACGGGCGAGGCGAATCTTGACTGCCATCGAGTTGTACTCCTTCTAAACTTTTAAGAACGACCAGTTAAGCTTATGCCGCACAGGTCGCAAAACAGCGATTACTGATATTACCTCTTGAAAGCGGATTCATCAAGACCGCTCATCATCTCTTGCATCTTCTTCACATCGGCCATGGACATTCCCCCCATTCCGGGAAGACCCATACGGCGTTTGCCGCCCTTGCCCTTCTTGCCTTTCTTGCCCTTGCCTTTGCCCTTGCGGTTCATTTGGGCTTCCTGGGCATTCATCATGCTGCGAACCATCTTCTTGGTTTCCATAAACTGTTTAAGCAGCTGATTAACTTGGAAGACCTTGACGCCGGCGCCAGCGGCAACTCGAGCCTTACGGGAACCATTCAAGATTTCGGGATGCTCGCGCTCACGTTTGGTCATGGATCCGATAATAACAGCCATTTCATCAAGTGCGTGCTCGTTTACCTGGCCTTCACGCATAGCTTTGTCTCCGCCCGGAAGAGCGCTGATGAGCTTCTGTATGCCACCCATTTTGCCAATCTGCTGCTTCATAAGAAGAAAGTCATTAAGCGTCAGATTGCCACGAGCCATTCGCTCGGCTTCTTCTTGCTCGATTTCTTCAGCACGAAGCTTTGAGGCGGACTCGATGATGCTAACGACATCGCCCATGCCCAAAATGCGTTTGGCCATTCGGTCGGGATGGAAGCGTTCAAGTGAGTCGGGCTTTTCACCCTGAGAGATAAACGCGATGGGCTTGCCTGTAACCTGCTTAATGGACAGAGCGCCGCCACCACGCGCATCACCATCCATTTTGGACATAATCACGCCATCGAAATCAACTCGATCGGCAAAAGCCTTAGCAACGTTTACTGCATCCTGACCGGTCATAGCATCAACAACCATGTAGATCTGGTCGGGTTCAACAGCTGCCTTGATGGCTTCAGCCTCGGCCATCATCTCTTCATCAACATGGAGGCGACCTGCCGTGTCGACAATCACGACATCGCGAAGTGAATCGATGGCATCACGCACGCCTTCCTTTGCGATCTTGACTGGGTCCTTCCCTTCGCCTCGATACACGCGCACGCCGATTTCTTCGCCCAACGTCTGCAGCTGATCGGCTGCAGCAGGACGATAAACGTCACAGGCGCACAGAAGAGGGCTGTGATTCTGCTGTTTCAGAAGATAGGCAAGCTTGGCAGCAGCCGTAGTTTTGCCCGAACCTTGCAGACCAACAAGCATGATCACGTTGGGAATGCGACTGGAAAGCTGAAGCGGCTTGCTTTCTTCGCCCATAAGAGCCGTAAGCTCATCAAGGACGATCTTCACTACATTCTGCGCTGGCGTGAGTGAATCAAGAACTTCAGCAGTAAGACAACGCTCTTTGGTGCGCTTGGTGAATTCCTTTACCACCTTGAAGTTGACGTCGGCCTCAAGCAACGCCATGCGAATCTCACGCATGGCGGTGTCGATATCTTCTTCAGTGAGGCGACCCTTGCCGCGCAAGCCCGAGAAGATGGACTGGAGTTTATCGGAAAGGTTATCGAACATCAGCCATATCCCCAATCAGCGCACGAGCGAAATCATGCGCATCGAAATCCTGCAAATCGTCTATGCCCTCGCCTACGCCGATCTTGAAAATCGGAAGCTCGAGCTCATGCGAAACCGCCAGAGCGATACCGCCCTTAGCAGTGCCATCAAGCTTTGTTACGATGACGCCATCCAGATCAAGCGCATCGTTGAACTTCTGAGCCTGCTGAAGGCCATTCTGCCCAGTTGTGGCATCGATAACAAGCACCGTGTATACAGGAACGTTTGAGCGTTTGCGCACAACGTTGACAACCTTTTGCAACTCACGCATAAGGTCGTCCGAAGTATGAAGACGCCCCGCTGTGTCGATGAGGACCATATCGGAACCGTCTTTTTCGGCTCGTTCGATGGTTTCGTAACATACGCTTGCAGGGTCACTGCCGCGTTCGCGAGAGACGATAGTAACGTCAGCGCGTTTGGCCCATACCTCTAGCTGCTCAATAGCAGCAGCGCGGAACGTGTCGGCACTGCCAAGGAGAACCTTTCTCCCCTTCTCGTGATAAGAAGCAGCAAGCTTACCAACAGTGGTAGTTTTGCCTGCTCCATTGATGCCGACAAACAGAACCAAAGATGGATTCTCCTCGAAGATATCAGTTTCCGCTTCGGTAAACGTCGCCGCCATCTGATCGGTAAGCATATCGAACACCGCATAGGCATCAGGAAGCGCCTTGCGCTTTGCCTGATCTCGCAATTCCTCAATGATGCTATCGGCGGCAGCTGCACCGATGTCGGCGAGAATCAGCGTTTCCTCAAGGTCGTCCCAAAAATCGTCGTCAACATCAGGCCCGCGATCGAGCAAGATGTTCATCTGCTCTTTTAGGCGGGTTCTCGAGCGATGAAGCCCCTCGTTGATCTTATCGAAAAATCCCATTTAACCCTCCTTGCGGGTAGCATTGTCGAGCTTTTGACTGATCACCTTCGTAATACCATCAGCCTGCATTGAGACACCATACAATATGTCGGCAGATTCCATGGTGCGACGCTGGTGCGTGATCATAATGAATTGGGTTTCGTCGCGTACCACATTAATGTAAGCGATAAGTCGACGCAGGTTCGTATCATCGAGTGCCGCCTCAACCTCGTCCAGAATATAGAACGGGGTTTGCCTAATGCGATATACAGCAAACAGCAAAGCCATAGCAGTCATTGATTTCTCGCCGCCGGAAAGCAGCGACATCTTCTTAACACGCTTTCCTACCGGCTGAGCATTGACGTCAACACCGGTGTTTTCCAGATCGTCAGGATCTACCAAAGAAAGGTGAGCCTGCCCACCAGGAAACAGTGTTGAGAAGATATCGGAGAAGTTAGCATTCACTTGTTCGAACGTAGCTACAAAATCGTCTCGCATTCGCTCATCGATAACGTTAACGATTCGGGCAAGCGTCTTACGGGCAAGCCTCATATCCTCGAGCTGAGAACTAAGATACGTATGACGTTCGCTTACCTGCTCAAACTCTTCGGCGGCATCGGGATTAATGGCGCCCATGTTCTTGATGCGGCGCTCAAGCGAAGAAGCTTGAGATTCAGCTTCTTGACGATTTTCGAGAGGGTCGGCAGCAAGGGCAACCTCAAGAGGCGTGTCGCAATCACGAACGATAACGTTTACCCCCGCATCAACCTGAACTTCAAGCCTGCCCTTTTCGATGCGAACTTCGGAAATACGCGAGGCAACAGACTCAAAACGCTCACGAGCTTCGCGTGACTCCTTGGTGGCTTGTGCGATTTTGTCGTGGAGCGAAAGGGACTGTTCCTTCTCGCTTCGCGATTCCTGCTCCAAACGCGCCGAAACCAGAGAAGCAGCATCGGACAACGAATGCAGGGTGGCCAAAAGCTCATCCGCCCTATTAGCCGCCACACGAGCAACATGGATACGCTGCATCGAACTTGCATCTTCACGCGAAGATGCAGATATCTCTTGCTTGCGGGTAGATACCATTCGATCGGCATAGGCAAGTCGCTCGGAGAGGCGAGCTGTTTCAAGGCGAGCATCGCTCAAGCGTTCGGAGAGAGAAACTATTTCGCGACGCATTGGAGAAAGCGTTCCCTCTAGATCGGATACCTTTTCTTTGTTCAGTTCCAGATCGGCGGTAACTTGCGACAAAGTACGCTCCAACTCGTCTGAGTCGGGCTGGGCCTTTTCAAAGAATGCAATATTCTCCTCTTGCTCTTTCAGCAAGCGTTGGTGCTCACTTTCGAGCTGCTGCAGAGCCCGTACCGATGCATCAGCATCACGACGCGCCGATTCGCTTTGCCCCTTAAGATTTGCAAGAGATTCAGAAAGCTTCAACGATGCAGTTTGCGCCTGACGAAGCTCAGATTCAACCCTGCCATCTTCAGACTGCGCGGCTTTATAATGCGCGCGACACCGCTCCTCTTCCTTGATCACCTGAGCAAGAGCGCGACGACGTGCAAGCGCATTATTCTGTTTGTCGGCTTCAGTGAAACGCACGAAGGATAACTTCCCATCGGATGAAGCAATGCACCCGTCAAGAGAAACAAAACGTGCAGTAACCCCCTGCGAATCACGAGCGCACGAAAGCGCATCAGAAAATGTATCGACAATGAAAACATCACCGATCAAAGCATCGACTTGAGATGAAAAGCGGGGATCGATATCAAGTTCGTCGACCAATCGACGTTGGCCCGCAGAGTCAGAATGACCGTCGTCCTTAGAAGCAGGGGCAAACGCCGTAATTGATCCCACAGCATCGCTTTTGGCCACAGCAGAAATAAGACGTTCAGCATCACCGTCGTCGGAGAGCATTACGGCGTGTAGTTCGGAGCCAAGCAGCGCTTCAACCAGTACATCAAGGCCCGCAGGAGCAGAAACTGCATGGGAAACAAGGGAGCAATCCGAGGATAGCGCCTTCGTTTCTTCCATCATTTTTGCCTGAGCAGGATTTGAGGTTTCGCTTGAACGCTCCAACTCTTCAAGAGCAGCCCGCTCGGCGGTAGCCTTTGTAAGCGCAGTACGAGCCTCGTCAAGAGCACGGCGAGCAGCGTCGCGCGCGACAACAAGCACATTGAGCTTTTCACGCGTTGAAGCCTCTTCTTCGCGAGCGCGCGCAAGATCGCTCTCGAGTTTACCTGCCCGAGCCTCCAGCGCTTCAGATTGCGCTTTAGCGGACGAAAGACGCTCGGAAGCATCAGCGACATGGGCGTCGATTACTTGGGCACGAGCGCGACGCTCCGAAAGGTTTTCCCGTAATGCCTGCTGAGTCGCCTGAGCAGTTTCCTGGCGGTGGACCAATGCGCGTTGCTCCGACATCAAAGTATCGATCTTCTTACGTAGATCGTTTCGTCTGTTAACCCGTTGGGTGTATGAAATCTCCAAATCGCCACGAAGCTTTTCGGCTTTCATCGATTCAACTTTAGCTTTTTCGGCTGCTTCCTGAGCCTCAGCAAGCTCATGCTCAGCGGCACCACGACGGACGCGAGCCTCTTCAACAAAGCGAGTAAGTCGCTCGATTTCAGAAAGATAGCCGCTACGCTTCTCCCTTAAGAGCATAGCAGTGGAATTTAGACGCTCAAACGAAGCCTGTGAGCGGCGATATCGCTCATTGAGGCTGTTCTCCTGATTGCTACGCTCATGCAACTGACGTTGAAGAGCGTCAAGCGCATATTCGGATGCTTCGAGATCTTTCTTGAATGTTTGCTGAGACGCTTCAAGCTCTTTTTCTGACGCAAGGACGGCATCCCACTTCTGCTGCAAGACGCGCAGATCGTCAACGGCAAGCGCGAGCTTCAGGTTGGCAAACTCGGTAGAAAGCTCCTTGTGCAAACGAGCTTTCTTTGCCTTACGCTCAAGCGGCTTGAGCTGACGCTCAACTTCGGCAGTAATATCATTAACACGGGCAAGGTGAGCATCCATCTGTGCAAGTTTACGCTCACTTTTTGCCTTGCGTTCTTTGTGCTTCAGAATGCCAGCGGCTTCTTCGATAAGAGCACGACGATCTTCTGGACGAGAAGAAAGAACAGAATCCAGATTGCCTTGAGAAATAATGGAATTGGTGCCCGTACCCATGCCGGAGTCGTGAAGGATATCAAGAACATCCATACGACGAACCACATTGCCATTGATGAGGTATTCGCTTTCGCCGCTGCGGTACATACGGCGCCCAATGGAAACCTCGGCGAAATCAACGGGAAGCGTGCCGTCAGAGTTATCGAGCAATAGCTCAACTTCCGCCACAGACACAGGTTTACGAGCAGATGAACCAGCAAAAATGACATCTTCCATGGATTGCCCACGCAAATTCTTAGCGTTACGTTCGCCAAGAACCCATAACACGGCGTCAGAGATGTTCGATTTGCCAGATCCGTTAGGGCCTACCACAGCAGCGACGCCCGGTTCGAATCTCATAACCGTTCGATCAGCGAAAGACTTAAAGCCCTTCAACGTCAGCGATTTGAGATACACCTAAAGCCCCTTTACTGCTGCTTCTTCTTGCGAGCCTTCTGCTCGGCCTGCCTGCGAGCCTTTTCCTCGGCCTTAGCGGCCTTAATGGCAGCTTTAGCTTCTGCCCTGCGCTTTTTATCGGTGAAATCTTTGCCCTCAAAGAAAGAGCCGAGGATCTCCAAAGCAGACTTCGCTGCCTGGCTTTCAGATTCCTTCTTGGTGCGCCCTACACCCTTAGCAATAGATTTCACGCCTACGAATACCTGGGTTACAAAAGTGCGATCATGGGGCGGCCCCTGCGTTTCAACCAAGCGGTACGTTGGGGTAATACCATCCTCCTGCAAGCGCTCCTGAAGAACGCTCTTGGGGTTTTCAGGCTCCTTCGCCATATCTTCACTCATGCGAACGATAAGCGTACGCTTTACGAAAGAAGCCGCAGCGTTAATGCCACCGTCTAAGAAAAGCGAAGCAACAAGCGACTCATAAACATTTTCCAACGCAGAATGCAAACCACGACGACCGGTGCCACGTTCAGACGAACCGAAGAAAATGCAGTCAGCCAAGCCGAGCTCTTTACCAACCTCGGAAAGCGAGGCACCAGAAACAAGAGAGACCTTGATGCGGGTAAGACCGCCTTCGTCGAGATTCGGGTAGGCATGATATGCCTCGTAAGAAACGATGGCACCTAAAATGCTATCGCCCAAGAACTCAAGACGTTCATACGAATCGCTAATGGAATGGCCTTCCGCCGCGGAAGGGTGCGTAAGAGCCGTTAAAAGTAACGAGCGATCCGAGAACTCGTGTCCTAAGATCTTTTCAGCTTTATCAAGCTTCTCAGTATGTTCGGATTGCTCTTGCACGTTTCGTCATTCGCTTCTTACGTTAAAACTCTAATTTATTTGTTATTCTACTCGGCCTGCTTTGTCTGATTTACGGTTCGCTCGATTATCCCCGAAACATCCAAACGTACAGCACGAGCAGCAGTTAAAACACCATTCATGATTGCCGTTTCGTTAGAGGAGCCATGACCAACCAAACAAGCACCTTTAACACCGAGGATGGGAGCCCCGCCATACGTGTCGGCGGAAGTGCTTTCCTTCAAATTGGAAAGGCCACCCTTCATGGCGACGGCACCAAGTTTCGTAGCGAGATTAGCCATCATTACTTTCTTAATCTCGCCAAACAAAATCTTAGTTACACCTTCGATGGTTTTCAGGCACACATTACCGGTAAAACCGTCCGTGACGAACACATCGAATTTACCGGCAAGAATATCGGATCCTTCCCCATTCCCGGCAAATTCAGGAACCTCGCTCTTTAACAATTCGAAGGTTTCCTGAGCCATTTTCGAACCCTTGGTGTCTTCTGATCCAATATTCAGAAGAGCAACCTTAGGCTCAGGGATGCCAATGACCTGACGGGCATAGGTAATTGCCATTTGCGCAAACTGCACCAGGTAAGCTGGTTTGCAATCGGCATTAGCACCAACATCGCACATTACTACAGGCTTAACAGGCGAAGGGATAACGGTACACAAGGCAGGACGGGAAACGCCCTTAATACGACCCACCACCAAAGTTGCAGCGGCAAGACACGCACCCGTAGATCCCGCAGAGAAAAATCCTTGAGCCTGGCCTTCCTTAACAAGACGATTGCCAACAACCAGGCTGGAATCTTTCTTTTTACGCACCGCATTAGCAGGATGTTCGTCCATGGCGATTTCTTCAGTGGTCACCTGCGCGCGAACGCGATCGTGCTTTTCCGCAAATGGCTCTACCACTTCAGCGGGTCCACAGGCAATTACTTCCAGATCGGAATCAGCCTGAAGCGCTTTCTCGATTCCAGGAAGAACTACTGAAGGCCCGATATCGCCACCCAATACGTCAACAGCGATAACCACTCGTTGCGCCATAACATCTCCTTGTAGTCATGCAATCAGCATGTAATGCTGATGCGGAGCTAAAAACAAAACCTGCCCATACAAAAATCCCCCGGACGTATCCGGGGGATTCCCTTACACGTTAATGGCGTGCATTAAGCGGTCTGGATAACCTCGCGATCGCGATAGAAGCCACAATTGGGGCATACGCGATGGGGAAGTTTTACTTCACCGCACTGAGGGCACACAGAACGGGAAGGCGAAGCGATCTTATCGTTTTCGCTCCTGCGTGCGTGGGTACGAGCACGACCGGTCTTACGCTTTGGCACTGCCATGATTAAACTCCTTCTATGCTACAGGTAAACCTGAAGATTCTAATTACGCGAAAAAGTATCCTAGCAAAGGAACTTGTTCGAATCAAGAGATAAACCCTTTGAATTACAAAAACTATTCTTCAAACTTGATATTGCGCAGTACAGAGAACGGATTTGGATGAAATTCATCTTCTTCCTCTTCCGTTTTTTCGCACGTGCACTCTTCAACGTTGAGGTTGGCGCCGCAACCAGCACACAAACCTTTGCACTCATCGTCGCACAAAGGAGTATGGGGAAGCTCAATGGAAAGCGCCGCTACGAGCAAAGGAGAGAGATCGATAATGTGATCTTCGCCTAAGAGCTCATATTCTTCTTTTTCCTCTTCGGTAAGCTCCACATCGGAATCGGGAATAAGGAAATACCCCTCAACCTCGCCTTCCAAGCGGTACTCCGCAGGCTCAAGGCATCGAACGCAGCTCGTTACCGCATCCGCCGTAACAATTCCGGTAACCAATAGAGCACCACCAGTATTGGAAATAGTTACTTCCCAAGCAAGTGGGTGCTCAAATGTGTAGGTATCAACACCCTGCACAAGTTCAGGAAGATTATACGTGCCTGCAAAAGACAAGCTCTCCGCAGGAGCGAAGAGCTGAGCAGGAACCTCTATGTGTGGAGATTCCATTAGCGTCCCGAATTGATGGAATTAGCATTGAGGCGATCGCGACAACGGCGAACGCTGTTCAGCGCGGTGTCGAGGCTTTGCTCTACATGGCTGAATACCTCATCAGCAAAATCTTCAGCACCAGCACGGGTTTCGCGCTCAAGTTCACGAGCTTCCGCCAAAATGGTGTCTGCCTGCTGCTGAGAAATACGTACGATTTCCTGTTCGCTGGCAATGGTAATAGCCTGGCTGCGAGCATCCTCAATCAGACGGCTTGCCTGGGCTTCTGCCTCATCAAGGAGTGCCTGGCGCTCGCGAATAACCTGACGAGCCTGAGCGAACTCGCTAGGGAACGTGTCGCGGATCTCGTCCAAGATCTCAAATGCAGCCTGAGCATCAACCTGCCTAAGCCCGCCTTTACCAAAAGGCGCTGGCTTAGAATCCTCGATGAGCATGGAGAGCTCTTCGATGAGATTCAATACTCCTGTTTCGTCCATATACATCCTTCCGAAATCGCGCACGCAAAACAGCATACAACGACATAATTGCGACTAATTAGTTTATGTCACTTTGTCGCTAGTGTATCAAAAAGCGTCAATATACGAAAAAACGCCACAACGAAGGCGCCTAGCGAAATCCGCTATTCGCCTTCCCCTTCCTGATAAGCATCAGCGAAATACTCGCGAAGTGCTGTTTCTACACAAGGAGGAACAAAGCCCGTTACACTGCCACCCATAGAAGCCATTTCACGAATGATCGAAGAAGAAAGGTACATGAACTTCGGAGGAGACATAATAAAGAATGTTTCCAAATCGCGGCTCAACTCATAATTCAGCGCAGTCATCTGGAATTCATATTCAAAGTCGGTAATGGCACGCAAGCCCTTAACCACAACATGGGCATCAAGCTGATGAACGCAATCGACAAGCAGACCCTCGAAGCTGATTACACGCACATTGGGGAGATCTGCAACCGCTTCTTCCACCAAACCCACTCGGGTTCCCAAATCAAAGATGGGGCTTTTCTTTGCCGATTTGGCAACAGCAACCACCACTTCGTCGAAGATCTGCGCAGCACGCGATATGACATCGAAATGACCTGCGGTAATGGGATCAAATGTTCCCGGTACAACCGCTCGTTTCATTATGCATCCTTCCTGAGGGTTACTAGCGATGTGTCTCCGTAGTTCTTCACAGAGACCACCGTGTATTCTAGCGCATCGCATGCCTGCTCAACAGCGGCTTTGTCTTTTTTGGCATACTCGTAAACAATCAAGGCGCCACAGGCGATGCGGCCAGCATCATCGAGATCACGCACCAAACCAAGCACCTTTTCGGCTTCGAATGCGTAAGGAGGATCAAGAAAAACCAGATCGAAGGTCGGTCCCTTAATTTGAGGAAGGGTAAACGTATCACCACGACGCAATGTGTAACGATCCCGGGATAGCTTCAATGATGTTATGTTGCCTTCCACGACTCGAGCTGCTTCTTTACCCTGCTCGCAGAACACAACATGGGCAGCACCGCGGCTTAGCGTTTCCAGCCCTAACGCACCCGAACCCGCGAATGCATCGAGAACCTGAGCGCCCTCCAAGGTGCCTCGAGCACTCACAAGAGAGCTCATAAGTGCTTCACGAACGCGATCGGTGGTGGGACGAGTTGTGTCGCCCTTCAGCGATTTCAAAGGGCGACCGCGAAATTCGCCGGCAATGATCCTCATCGATTTCTCATCTCCTGTATAGTCTGCAGTTCCTGCATAGCAATTACCCGTTCATCATCCGTTAGAGCATCGGCCTCGAAAATACTTCGTGCATCACGGTACGCGGCTTCGATAACAGCTTTATCTCGCACAACGTTGACCAGCTTCAACGGTGAAGCACCGTGCTGCCGATCTCCAAAGATATCACCCTCGCGACGCAAAGAAAGGTCCATTTCGGAAAGAGCAAATCCATCTTCGGTTTTCTCCATGGCACTTAAACGCTCAAGCGCCTCGGGTGCACGTGAGCGAGACACCAGAAAAACATGACCCGGCAAACCACCACGGCCAACACGGCCACGAAGCTGATGAAGCTGGGCCAAACCAAACCGATCGGCATCTTCGATGATCATAACTGTCGCATTCGGGACGTCAACGCCAACTTCTACAACGGTAGTGGACACCAACACATCGATATCCCCGTCGCGGAACCGGCGCATCACTTCGTTCTTTTCATTAGGAGTCATCTTGCCGTGAAGAAGGGCAACAGAAGCCTGAGGGACTACTTGGGATTGCAGTATCTCAGCGTGCTTGGTAGCAGCCGACAACGTGTCGCCGATCGCGTCATGCTCAAGGCCCCATTCGATTGCCGCATATTCGATTGCCGAATCGTCATCTTCATCGTCTTGAGCGGTAGGTTTACTTTTAAGCAAATCAAGGCCGATCAAAGGGCAAATAACATATGCCTGTTCGCCGCGAGACAACGCAGCACGCAAGGCGTCGTACGCTATCCCCTCCTCTGAAAAGTGGCAAACCTTGGTGGTGCGCCCTCCTTGTTTTGCCGGAGGACGATGGAGATAGGAAAGCGAAAGCCCACCATAGCGAGCCAACGCAAGCGAACGAGGAATGGGGGTGGCTGTCATGGAAAGGATATCAGCACCTGGAGCCTTAGCAATCAACGCCTGGCGCTGCTCGACGCCAAAACGTTGCTGTTCGTCGATACACACAAGCGAGCAATCATGAGCAATAACGTCATCTTGCAACAAAGCATGAGTGCCGAACAGAACCTTGATACCCCCACAGGCAAACTGAGCAATGACCGATTCCTTTTCTTCACGAGGGGTTTGTCCCATGATGGTTGACCAAGGCACGTTACAAGCATCAAGAATAGGTCCCAACGAAATACCGTACTGAGAAACCAGGACCTCGGTAGGTCCCATAAGCATAGCCTGATGGCCACTAAGAGCAGCGCACACCAGCGCAAACGCGGCAACTACAGTTTTACCTGTACCAACATCGCCCAGTAAAAGGTGGTTCATAGGATACTGCTCGGCCATTTTTGCAAGGATATCCCCCACCGCAGTTTCCTGATCTTCAGTGAGGCTAAAGGGCAAACAAGCTTTCACCAGATTCGTATCCTCATCTGATAGATTCTGCTGAAATGGAACATGTTGCAGTGCGCGTTCCCGCTCACGATTCACCAATTCTAACTCAAGAAAAAAGAGCTCTTCATAGCGAAGACGCCGGCGGGCCTGAATAGAGTCTTCAAGCGAAAGAGGATCATGGATGCCGCGAAAAGCCTCAAAACGTGAGTACAGGCGATACTTTCGGCGGAACTTAAGAGGCAAGGGGTCGTAAGCGCCCTGCACTTGCTGCAGCGCATTCCCCACGATCCGCTTCATCATTGCACGCGAGATTTTAGAAGTTGCAGGGTGGATGGGCAGAATCTTGCCCTGGACTTCTTCCCCTGGTTCATGTTTTTCAATAAGCGGATTGGTCATTCGCTTAAAACCGTAGGAAAACTCAACCTTTCCCGAAACAACAACCGAATCCCCTTTTCCGATCTTCTCGGAGAGCCACGGCTGGTTGAAGCAGGAAGCAATGATCAAGCCCGTATCATCAACAAGCGACACCTCAGTAAGCGTCAGTTTTGGACGAATTCGCTTGACTTTCACTTCATAAACTTGAGCTGCAAGCGTGCATTGTGTCCCAATTTGCGCACTTTGTGCAGTAACCACTTTCGACATATCGACATAACGCAATGGGTAACATTGCAGCAGATCGCGAACAGTACCAATGCTCATCGCACGAGCAAGAGCCTGCGCACGCGCGGGACTCACCTGCTTCACGGAGGAAACAGGCGCGTCAAGCGCCAAGGTAGCATGAAGGCGGTCGGGGCTTGCGCCACGAACCGCCTTCAAAGAATCACTTGTTCTATTCACCGACACGTATGCCGTTCCCAATTGGTGTTTTATTCAACAGAAAGAACGATAGGATACAACGGCTGCTCACCGCGGTGAGAGTCAATCTCAAGATCCTCGAATTCTTCCTCGATGCGAGCCAAAAGCGCCTCGAACTCCTCATCGGAATAGTCTTCACCAGCGAGAATGGTGAGCGTATCAGCATCTTCGGCATCCATGGCTTCAAGCACACGGATCGTGGCATCTTCAATAGAATCGGAAACCACTTCAAGATCGCCATCAGCAATGCCGATGACATCTCCGTCGTGAATGGGGTTGCCGTGAACGTCCTTCGAATCCTTGATCGCGCGAGTGATTTCACCCGTCTTCACGTCTTCGCAGGCTTCGGTCATTGCCTCAACATTTTCTTCGAGCGTTGCATCTTCGTCGAAGGCAAACAAGGCAGAGAAAGCCTCAGGGACGCTCTTGGTTGTTACAACGGCACAAGGCTTTTCGGAAACCTGAGCACATGACTGAGAAGCCATGATGATGTTGCTATTGTTGGGAAGAATGATTATCGAATCAGCGTTTACCGCGTTTACCGCATCCAGCAGTTCCTTAGTGGACGGATTCATGGTCTGGCCACCGGATACCACGTAGTCAACACCAAGGCTTTCCAAGATAGCAGCATTGCCGGAACCAGCGGCTACCGCAACAAAGCCGATAGCCTTGTGGGCTGCTTCCTGCTCTGCTTCAAGCTTCTCGGTACGCTCTTCGCTCTGCAGCTTCATGTTATGGATGAATACCTCAAAGATCTCACCGCGCTCCAAGAAGTACGCAAGGACCTTATCGGGAGTATTCGAATGAACATGAACCTTGAACTTCGGCGTGCTTCCAACACACAGTTCGCAATCGCCCATGGTTTGCAGGAAGTCGAGCGCTTCTTCAGGATCGAGCGTTTCGGAATTAACCAAGAACTCGTTGCAGTACTTATACTTTGAGCCCTCCCAGTCGTTGATCTGCTCGATTTCAACCTTCGGAGCAGCAGTGCGGGCAAAAGCAAGCTCGTCCACCATAGCTTCAGCACGACCGGTAAGGGAAGCAACAAACGAATCAAAGAAAATTGCAATACCGAAACCGCCGGCGTCAACTACACCGTTTTCCTTCAGCACGGGAAGAAGTTCAGGCGTGCGCTGAACGGAAGCATAGGACTCGCCCACAATGAACTGCAGACCCTCGTCGAGCTCCATCTTCTTCTTACGAGCCTTATGGGCAGCGGTTGCGGTGTCACGCAGAACGGTAAGGATCGTACCTTCCACCGGCTTGCGAACCGCGTTAAAAGCAACTTCTACTGCACGTGAAAAAGCATCGTCTACTGCAACGATGTCAAACTCCTCATGGTCGGCAATGCCTTCGCACAGACCGCGCATGATCTGGGAGGTGATAACACCGGAATTGCCACGTGCACCCATAAGGGCACCAGTGGTGATGGCGCGGCGGCGATCTTCGCTAGAGGCGCCAATTGGGAGCTTTGCCAGGTTTTCTACAACCATAGCCAAAGTTAGGGACATGTTGGTGCCCGTATCGCCATCGGGAACGGGGAAGACGTTCAGGCGATTAATCTCATCCTTACGAGCTTCCAATGCCTTCGCTGCAGCAGCAATGGCATTGATGATGTCGTTAGATGTGTAATTGCTCATAGTTAAGTTGTACTCCTCGAATGACCTATACACCTAAGCAGTGCGTCCTAGCGAACCTTGATTCCCTGAACGTGAACCTCCACACCCTTAAGCGGCGTGCGAACGAATTCCTTCAGAGCGAACGTTACCTGCTCGGCAAGATTAGTGGACACCACATTGATGTTCACACCGTGCTCCAAGATAACGTAGAGGCTTACCGTAGTGCCCTCTTCGTCGGAGGAAACAACGATGCCCCTGCGAAGGCGAGACTGAGGAAGAATTTTCGCCAGTCCATCTGCGGCATTCGGGGCCGCCATACCCACAACGCCATAGCATTCCAATGCTGCATGACCAGCAACATCTGCAATGACATCTTCAGAAACGATAAGGTCTCCTGCGATTTCGTTACCCATTTATCTATCCTTTCATAGACGCTTTGCCACATGAGCGGGCGCCCAATGACGAATGACCAGTTAACCAGTATAGCTGATGGCGCACGAATGAACGCTTAGGGAACCCTTGCGCACCGAACATTCAAAAGTCCTTAGTTTGTCAAAGTATCCAAATTTTTTTCTTATGCAAAACCACCATTCCCGTGGCAATTTGATGTTTGAGTGGTATCCTTGCTGCTTGATCGCCAAACCTCCAAGAATTGTCTTGGTTGATGCTTGGGTCTGTGGTATAGTATTCAGGCTTTTGGAAATCAGCGGTATTCAGCCGTATCAAAATACGAAGTAAATGGAGTTGATCAAGAATGTCCAAAGTATGCGAGATCTGCGGTAAGGCACCCGTTGCTGGTCGTAGCATCAGCCACTCTCATCGCGTAAGCAACCGCACCTTCCGTCCTAACATCCAGAAGATCACCGTTAAGGTTGACGGCAAGGTAAAGCGCGCCAACGTATGCACCAAGTGCATGAAGGCAGGTAAGGTAGAGCGCGCTTAGCGTTTCCCTTCCCCATTACCGAGGGCATTTGCTTCTCAATTATTAAGCCACCCGAAAGGGTGGTTTTTCTTGGTTTGGGGCGATGCCGAAATTACCTTCTTCAGCAGAATCAAACCACCACCTTCAAAACACAAGTTAAATGGATCTCTATGCTTCCCTGCTTGCCCTATATGGTCACCTTCAAGCAATAAAGAAGGCGACACATTGGTCGCCTTTCTTTATTGAACTACCATATTCGCGGAACTGAGCGATCTCCGAAGCTGTTTCCCCTTAACCAAACGAAACAGCTGAGCTATTTGAACTTGAATAATCCCTTGATTTCATTCATGGTGCCCGAAAGCTCACTTACCACTTCTTTTCCGTCTCGATAAATGCCAGCCATTGTTTTTCCTGCATCCTTGAGATTGCCCTTCGCCTTGTCAGACAAAAAACCCTCACTATCCTCGTCGGCTTCCGATGCTGAGGCCTTGGAAGCCTGCTCAACATCATCGTCTTCAACAGACGGACTAGACTCATTTTCCTGCAGAGGGAATTCACTATGCTTCTCTAAATCAAGTTGCAACAAGTACAGTGAATCGTCCAATTTGTCCAAGCGCTTTGCGTAGCCTGGAGCATCCGATTCCAAAGAATCCACTGCGGCACGCACATCGTCCAAACGTGCATGCAAAGTATCAATCATCTGGTAGATATCTTCGTTCAAAGCAGCTCCTAACGATAACGCTCTTTCATAGCACGCTCGATTTCGCGCTTCGAATCACGTTCGGCCATCGAAGCACGCTTGTCGTACAGTTTTTTACCACGAGCAACAGCTAATTCTATCTTCACCCGTGAATTGCGATCAAAATAAATCTTGACCGGCACCAACGCCATGCCTTTTTCCTGCGTCTTACGCTCAAGATCACGAATTTCATTTCGATGCAACAGCAGCTTGCGCTTCCTGTCGGGATCAGGATTGTTCAGATTGCCATGACTGTAGGGAGAAATGTGCAAATTGTTTACCCAAACCTCACCCTTGCGAATCAGGGCGAAGCAATCCGTGAGCTGACAATTGTTTTCGCGCAACGAACAAACTTCGGTTCCCGTGAGAACCACACCGGCTTCATAAGTTTGCAAGATCTCGTAATCATGAAATGCACGACGATTCTTGGCGATTACTTTAGTTGTTTCTTTTTTAGGCATTCTTACATTCCTGGAACGAAGGACACATCTTCATCAAGATCGAGGATAAAGCGCTTTAGCAGGGTTACCGTATCCTCGATATCGGACAGCTTAACCACTTCAGTGGGAGTATGCATATAACGCAACGGTATAGAGACCAAACCAGTAGCACAGCCACCACGCTGAATCTGCATTTCAGAAGCATCGGTGCCTGAATCGCTTGGCTCAGCTTCGAATTGAACCTTGATCCCTTCGGCTTCGGCGGCAGCGCACAAGCGTTCATATACCACAGGGTTGATATTAGGACCGCGAGCAATAACAGGCCCCTTTCCGCAAGACACCGAACCATACTTGTTGGTATCGATACCCGGATAATCGGTTGCGTGGGTTACATCGAGGGCGATGGCGACATCGGGCTTGATACTAAAAGCAGACGTGTTTGCCCCTCGTGATCCAATTTCTTCCTGAACAGTAGCAGCGCAAATGTAATCACCCAACGAGCCGTCGACGCGCTTAAGCTCCTCCATGACGCGAGTAATCACATACACGCCCGCTTTGTCATCGAAAGCTCGGGAAACTGCCATCCCTTTACCGTACTTCTCGAAACCAACGCCATACGTAATGACATCCCCAACACGAACCGCTTCACGCACCTTACGCGGAGAAAGCCCAAGGTCGATGAAAAGCCCGCTGATGGGAGTCACCTTGGTTCGCTCGTCGGACTCGATAAGGTGAATGGGCTTGCGGCCCACCACGCCTCGCAGGATACCCTGCGCAGTATGCACATCAACGCGGAGCCCTGGCAAGATAGCCGCATCAACGCCTCCAACGGGAACGACATAAAGAAAACCCTGGGAATCGATGCTTTTTACCATAAGGCCAACTTCGTCCATATGAGCAGCAATCATCACCGAAGGAGCCGAGCCGTTGCCCAACAGCCGAGCATGAACCGACCCCATAACATCGGTCTCAACCACATCGGCGTATTCAGCCAATCGCTCACGAACCAAGTGAGCGACCAAAGATTCAGTGCCTGTGACAGAAGGTGTTTCAAGCAAGCGCTTCAAATACGTTTTATCTGCGAGTTTAGCCATAATAGACCTACGATTCATAAAGGGGCGCAAGCCCAGCAAAACAATATCGAGTAGTAAAGAATTATACCTTGCACCAAGAAATCAACCATGATGCAGTCATAGCGGCAAGCATTACTCATAAGAAGCGGCCAGCTTAAAACGCAATCTGCGTTCACGAGGCTTCGCGGAAATAAGAACGACCTGAATTGTTTGTCCAAGACGATAGCGAACGCCCGTTGATGCACCGTTAAGCATTTGCCTTTCAGGGTCAAAAGAAAAATACTCTTCGCCAAGATCCTCAATGGCAAGAGAACCCGTTGCCGTACATTCCAGACGAACCATAAGGCCAAAGGTAGAGACCGAAGAAACAACACCGGTAAAAGTTTGCCCTGTAAACTGCTCAAGATATTCAATAATCTTAGTGAGCTGCGACTGCCGAGCGGCCTTTTCCGCCTCACGCTCCATATGAGACGAATGCTCAGCCATCCAAGCAAGCGAATTGCGCTGCGCCTCATAGGTTGCACTGTAACCGAAAAATGCTTCTTTAAGCATTCGATGCACCAACAAATCAGGATATCGACGAATTGGACTGGTGAAATGGCAATACGTCTGAAGAGCTAAACCATAATGATCGCTCAGCTCAGTACGATAGACGGCTCGTTTCATCGCGCGAAGAAGCAGCACATTCACCAGCTCCTGCTGAGGCGTTCCCTGCACGCGCGCTAATACATCTTGCAAAGCATGAGGATTGCCATCACAGAAAAGGCGCTTGTTTACATCCGAAAACAAGGAGGATTCCTGAAGAACTTCGTAAAGCGCGCGCAGTGCATCTCCATCAGGGGCGTCGTGTACTCGGTACACACAGGGCAAACCTTTTTCGGTAAGCCACTGAGCAACAAGGCAATTGGCCAAGATCATAGCTTCTTCAATAAGCTCCGTTGCAGCAGTCCGACGACGGTAGGTAATTTCAACAGGATGTCCTTCCCCGTCAAGCTTTGCTTTTGCCTCAACCCTATCGAAATCCATACAGCCATCTTTTTTACGACGGGCAAACAGAGCCTTTGCCAATGCATCAAGCTTTGGTATGCGATCGACGAGCGCATGTACCGCTTCCTCAGACAACGCTTTTGGCCCAAATGGCACTTCACATTCAGTAAGAGCATGCTTACATTCCTCCGCGGAAAGAGAGCGGTTCGAGGCCTCAAGGAGCACCTGAGCTTGATCGTATGACAAGCGCGCTTTTGAGCGAATAACAGAGGGAAATACCTCGTACGAAAGCACAGAGCCACTTGGGGACAATTCAGCCTTAACACTGATGGTGCAGCGATCCTCTTCGGGCATTAAGGAACACAGTCCATTGCTCAATTTCTCTGGAAGCATAGGGAGAACTCGGTCAACTAAATATACCGATGTTGCACGTCGCCGTGCATCCATATCGAGAGAGGAGTCATAGGCAACAAAGCGAGACACATCGGCGATATGTACGCCAAGCACAAAGTTGTCATCCTTACGCTCAAGGGAAACCGCATCGTCAAAATCTCGAGCATCAACAGGATCGATGGTGAAGATGAACTCATCGCGTAAATCACGATAACCCTGCACCGTAGCAAGGGAAGCGTCTAAAGAGCACTGTTCAGCCTCTTCGAGGGCAGCCGGAGAAAACTCAGTTTCGAATTGATGCTCAGCAATAATAAGGTCGATAGCGATATCGGTATCGGATTCCGAGCCAAGAACACGTACAACGGTACCCGTGGCAGCAGAATTTCGCGTAGGAAACTCGATGATGCGGACCTCGACCAAATCGCCATCATTAACATGAGGCGCATCGCTTCTGAGCGTAAAAATATCACAAGGGACAGAAGGATCTTCAGGCACCACAACGCCAAATGGCTCAGCAACCTCATAGCGACCAATAAGGGTATCGCGGGCACGCATGATAACACGTGCAACACGAGCAGAAGGTTTGCGAGAAACCTCAGAAAGATGCCTGTCAGGAGATTGCCTAGAAAGACGAGAAACCTCAACAAGGTCGCCTGGAAACGCACCATTGACCTTTGAAGCGGGAATAAAGAATTCACCCTCGGCGGTTTTAACGAAGCCGAATCCCTGAGCATTCAGCTCAAGAATGCCTTGAGGCTTTGCTTTGGGATGCCTGCGCGCCTTTGAACTACGTCGTGCCATTTCCGCCCTTACGAAATCTGGGAGCGCGCCGAATCGAAGGCAACCGATTCCTGTGTAGATACATTCGATGTTTCTACATTGGGACTTATTCCGTTGCCATCAATCTGACGACCGCTGGGAGTCAAATAGAATGCCGCAGTATAACGAATGGCTCCACCGAACGAGAGCGGCTGCATAGCCTGAACAGACCCTTTTCCCTGAGTTTTTTCACCAACAATTTCAGCACGGCCGGATTCTTGAAGCGCGGCAACAAGAACCTCAGCACAACCAGCAGTACGGCCGTTAGTAATAACAACCAAAGGAGCAGTGGTAATGCTGTTGCCATCTGCACTACGAGAACTGATTCCATTTACCGTTTCGATCTGCGCAACAACACCGCTAGGGATAAACAGTGAAGCAATGTCGACCGCCTGAGTTAGATAGCCACCGGGAACATCACGAAGATCAAGGATAAATGCCTGAGCTCCCTGCGAAGACGAATCAGTAATCGCCGAAGAAACCATAGCTGCCGTATCTGAAGTGATCTGCTTTATATCGATAGTGCAGACTCCGTCGTGAACGCTCCAAGTCACGTTTTCCTGCGAGCTGGAAGAAAACGTGAGGGTCGTTGAAAACGTTGTCCCACTTTCACCTTGCTTTTGGGAAGGACGACTCCAGGTAACGTATACGCTTTCGCCTTCCGAGCGCGAAAGAGCATCAAGCACTTCGGGTATGCTCCAAGAGGGCTTGGACACGCCATCGATTGATTGGACATAGTCACCAGTTTCGATGCCAGCCGCAGCAGCGGAAGAGTCTTCGAAAACATCCGAAGCAAAGCACTTTCCGTCATTTTCGCCAAAGAGCACACCAATGCCCGCTTCCGGATTCTTGGTACTTGCCAGGTAAGCGCGATAGCTTGTTTCGTCGTAATACTTGAGGAAACTGTCGCCGGTACCCTCAGCATACGAGGACAAGACCTTAGCCGTAACCTGACCGAGGTCATAATCATCCATGCTGCTCTTCTTCAAGATGCCCTCCATTTCAGCTACGCGAGCCGAAAGGGAATCATAGGTATCACCTGAAACCGTAAGACCGGGATTCACTTCTGTGTCAACATCAAGAGACGAGAGACCCATGGCGTTAAGCAAATCGGTATTGCCACGAACGAAGAAGCCCGCGCAAAAAACCAAGCATATGAAAATGCAAGCACCGAGAAGCCTCACGATGCTTGCATTTCGTTTGTTCGAAGATTCCACCTTGGTGGTTTTCTTGAAATCGTTCACTAACGTGCCTTCGATTCCTTGAACATTTCAGCCTTTCTTTAGACCTTCAGATAACGGCTCATTGCAAACAACGAACCCAAAAGGCCGATAACCAAACCTGCCACCAACATAGCAAGATAAATAAGCAGGAACATGCCCAAATCGACGCCAATTGGCAACCACGGAAGAGCAACTGCCATCTGAGGAAGTACCAAGTTGCGAGCAATTTCAAGTACAAGAATAGCCAGCAAGGCACCGATCAAAGCATGGAGCGCACCTTCTGCCAAGAAGGGCCCTCGAATGAAGCCATTCGAGGCACCAACCAGACGCATGATGGCGATTTCCTTACGACGAGCAAGAATAGCCAAACGAATGGTGTTGTTGATGAAGATGAACGCAATGAAGATCAGCAACGCAATGAGGGCAATACCTGCCGTACGGATGGCATTGGTAAGCGAGAAGAGCTTATCAACCGTCTTCTGGCCATACTGCAAAGAATCAGTTGGATCATCTGCGTTGTCGCAAATGTCAACGAAATCCTGGTTTGCCAAGATCTCAGAAGCGATGTTCTGTACGCTCTGGGCATCATCAAGCTGAACGTCGATAGATGCAGGCAGAGGGTTTTCACCATCAAGCTGGTCGACAATTTCAGGGTTAGAGGTAGACTTGCGGAAGTTTTCGAGAGCCTGGTCCTTCGTGGTGAAGGAGACGCTCTCTACGCCGTCATACCTTTCAATGGCCTTCATCACTTTTTCGACGTCGGCATCGCTGGCGTCATCCTTTACGTATGCAGTAATGGAAACCTGGTTTTCAACCGATGCAACAACGTTGTTAACCACAGCGCCAGCAATACAGAAGATGCCAATGATCAGCAACGAAAGAAAAATCGTAATGATTGATCCAAGCGTAGTGGAAAGGTTACGCGTAAAGCCCGTAAGCGATTCGCGGAAGAAATAAAAAATACTAGACATCGAAACCGTACACTCCCCTGTCCTGGTCGCGGGTCAAAACGCCCTTGTCGAGCGCAATAACGCGACGACGCATATTGTCGACCATTTCGCGGTCGTGCGTAGCAACAAGAACCGTGGTGCCCGTACGGTTGATTCGCTCGAGCAGGTCCATAATGCCGCGCGAGTTCTGCGGGTCGAGATTGCCCGTAGGCTCGTCGCAAATGAGCAGCGGAGGGCGGTTCACGATGGCACGCGCGATGGAAACACGCTGCTGTTCGCCACCGGAAAGCTGATCGGGACGCTTGTTCATTTTGTCCTGAAGGCCAACCAGACGCAGAACCTCAGGAACCTGAGTACGGATAACATGACGCGACTTGCCAATAACCTCAAGCGCAAATGCTACGTTTTCGAAAACCGTCTTATTCGGCAGGAGCTTAAAGTCCTGGAAAACGCAGCCAATGTTACGACGAAGGTACGGAACACGCCAATTGCGCATTTGAGTAAGGTCTTCATCTGCGATATAGATTTTGCCCTTGGTAGGCTTGATCTGACGGATAAGCAAGTTGATAAAGGTCGACTTGCCAGAACCCGAATGACCTACCAAGAATACGAATTCGCCAGGGAAAATATGCAGCGAAATATCGTTCAGCGCAGGGTTGTTGGGCTGCGCTTCATAAATCTTGGTAACGTGGTCAAGCGTGATAACCGGATTACCCGTATACTGAGGAGCTGTTTCCTCGATATTTACTACAGGAAGCGACTGCGAAAGCTGAGACGCAACCTGATTTACTGGGGGCTGTTGCTGGGCATGCCTGCCCATTGGAGCCCCGCTCTGTTCATTCGTCACAGTATGCTCCATTCATAGGGTGTAATTCTGAGACTGCAAATGAGTATATCAGGCATGCTTTCGGGCACGGACCTTTTCCACAGCTTGAACAAGGGCATCAGCGTCAAGCCCAAAGTAAGTAAGAAGTTCGTTGAACTCGCCAGACTTGCCGAAGCGGTCACGAACGCCAACCAATTCGATGGGACATGGGAACTGTTCGGCAGCAAGTTCGCTTACAGCAGAGCCCAAGCCACCGTAGATGGAATGCTCCTCTGCTACTACCGCGCAACCAGTCTTCTTCAACGAAGCAAGGATGGTTTCGGCATCGAGCGGCTTTACGCAGAAAGCATCGATGACCTCAGCAGAGATGCCCTTTTCAGCAAGAGCGTCGGCAGCCTTCATAGCCTCGGCAATTTCTACGCCGCAGGCGATGATGGTGACATCGGTGCCTTCGCGAAGCACGTAAGCACGACCAACCTCAAGTTCAACATCGGGAGCATATACAGCAGGAACAGCAGCACGTCCCATACGGATATAAACAGGACCAGGGGTTTCTGCGGCCAAACGAATTGCGGCACAGCAAGCAGCATAGTCGGCAGGAACGAACACGCGCATATTAGGCAAACCACGCATGAGCGAAATATCTTCGAGCATCTGATGAGAACCGCCATCGGGACCAACAGAAATGCCAGCATGCGTAGGAGCAACCTTAACATTGAGGTTGGAATAGCACACGGTATTGCGAATTTGATCATAGGCGCGACCAGTGCCGAATACCGCAAACGAACCCGTATAAGCAATGTTTCCCGTAAGGGAGAGACCTGCGGCAACATCGATCATGTTCTGTTCGGCAATGCCAACGTTGAACAGGCGCTTTGCGTTTTCAGGGCAAGCCTCGGCAAATTTCTTAGTAGTGGTGGAACCAGTAAGGTCGGCGTCTACCGCAACAACCTTCTTGCCAGCTGCGGCAAGCTCGGCAAGCGTTACACCAAACGCAGCGCGTGTTGCCTTCTTTTCCTGTGCCTGTTCAGGGGTAGCGAGTTTTACCACGTTACTTCACTCCATTCAGCTCAGCGCGAGCTTCAGCAAGCTCGGCAAGCGCGCGCTCGGTTTCTTCGTCGTTGGGGGCTTTACCGTGCCAACCAGCCTGGTCTTCCATGAAGGAAACGCCCTTGCCCTTGATGGTGTGAGCAATAACCACCTTAGGCTGCGTGGTTTCAGAAGCCTTAAGGTTGGAGAAAAGCTCGATGAGTGCGTCCATGTCATGGCCGTTTACCTCATGAACCTCCCAACCAAAGGCGGCAAACTTACCAGCAAGGGTGCCGCTGGCGCACACGTGGTCAACCCTGCCATCGATCTGAAGACCGTTAAGGTCGACAACGGCAATAAGATTGCCCAGCTCCTGATGAGCAGCGAATGTTGCCGCTTCCCAAACCTGACCTTCTTCGGTTTCGCCATCGCCCATAACAGTGAAAACACGGTTAGAAACGCCGTCGAGTTTGAAACCTGCAGCTACACCCGCAGCGATGGAGAGGCCCTGACCAAGAGAACCGGTAGAAACCTCGATACCGGGAAGAAGATTAGAATCAGGATGACCCTGCAAACGAGTACCGAGCTTACGAAGCGTCTTCAGCTCTTCAACAGGAAAGTAGCCAGCTTCGGCAAGCGTTGCATAGATTGCTGGTGCCGCATGGCCCTTAGCGAGGATGAAGCGATCACGTGCATCATCTTCGGGGTTTTCGGGATTGTGATTCATCACGCCGCCAAAATACAGCGCTGCAAGGATATCGGTGCAGGAAAGAGATCCACCCGGATGGCCGCTGCCCGCTTCATGCAGCATCTCAATGATGTCCGTGCGAATGGCACAGGCCTTTTCCTTAGCTGCCAGAGAATTCATGGCTTCCTTTCGGTCGATTACTTGGCTTTGCATTACAACGAAGCTCTCCAACGATGATATCCGACTACAAATTCATCGATATCGCCATCAAGAGCAGCTTCGACATTGCCGCTTTCGATATTACTACGGGTATCCTTGATCAGTCGATACGGATACAAAACATAGTTACGTATCTGGCTGCCGAACGAATTGTCCATTTTTTCGCCTCTCAGCTCTGCGAGTTCGGCTTCTCGCTTCTTTTCTTCGAGTTCGTACAGGCGGCCGCGCAAAACCCTGAAAGCCGCTTCCTTATTCTGGAGCTGGGACTTCTCGTTTTGACACGTAACCACAATACCCGTAGGGATATGAGTGAGGCGAACAGCGGAATCGGTAGTGTTGACGCACTGACCGCCGGGACCGCTTGCTCGGTACACATCGACGCGCACATCGTTCGGATCGATTTCCACGGAAATATCGTTATCGGGAAGAACAGGGATTACTTCTACCGCAGCAAACGTGGTGTGACGACGTTTCTTGTCATCGGTAGGCGAAATGCGAACCAAACGATGAACGCCCGATTCGCTGCGTAACATACCATACGCATTGCGACCTTCGATCTGAATGCTTGCGCGATCGAGACCGATGCCTTCACCAGGGACCAGATCGAGAACCTTGACCTTCCAACCCTTAGAATCGGCGTAGCGCGAATACATGCGATACAGCATTTCAGTCCAATCCTGAGCCTCCAAGCCACCGCTACCAGGGTGGATAGAAAGAATCGCATCGGAGGAATCAAAGCGACCATTGAACCAAGACTCGATCTCGAAATCGTCGAGCATCTTTTCCAGGCGCTCGAGATCGTTTTCGATTTCCTCACCAAACTCAGGGTCTTCCTCTGCCAGTTCGGTTGCAGTTTTAATATCGTCGAGCAATCCGCAGGCAGATTCATAACGATCGATCACATCGCGAATATCGGATGCCTGCTTGCTAACCTGCTGAGCGTTGTCGGTATCGTTCCAAAAATCAGGGCTGGCAATCTGACTGTCCAAGTTGGCGAGCTCGGCAATTTTTTCATCTATATGCAGATAAGCACGCGCTTCTTCGGTGCGCTTTTCTGCTTCTTCAAGGGTCATCATCAACGATTCCTCTCGGTTTCAGAAACTGGCTGAACGTCACGATGCCCCTACCAACAAAGCAGGGGCATCGAATGCGGCACAGCGCCGCGAAAGGGAAAGCTTACGCTATCCCCCATTAGTTCAGTGGTTGGCGCCGTGGCACTTCTTGTACTTCTTGCCAGATCCGCAAGGACAAGGATCGTTTCGACCAACATTTGCGTAAGGGTCGTTCTTATCCTTTTCATAGGTCTGGGGCTTATGGGATTCAGGCTTCGGAGAAGCAGGAGCCGCCGGGTTTGGGCCTCCCTGGGGAGCCCCGCGACGCACACCAGAGCCTTCGTTGAGCGTCTGTTCAGGATTGGAGTACGAAACCTTGCCATCAAGCGGGCTGGTTTCTTCCTGCGGGGCAACCTGCACCACGATGGGAGCACGAAGCAAGAATCGCAGGTAATCCTCATAGATCGAGGAAGTAAGTGCAGCAAAAGCACGGTGTGCCTCATCGCGATATTCAGTAAGCGGATCGCGCTGACCATACGCACGCAGGCCGATAGAAGCCTTAAGGTAATCCATTTCCTGAAGGTGGGCCATCCAGCGGGTATCGATGAAACGCAGCATAACCTGCGATTCGATGTCGGAGAATGGAGCACCAATCTCCTTTGCTTTCGCATCGAAAAGACCCTGGAAATACTCGACCAAACCATCGATAAGAGCATTCACGTCATCATCGTGCTCGATGGAGTCTACGGTGAAATCCTCATTGCCGGTCATCTGAATAGCCCACTTGTTCAAGGAATCCAGATCCCAGTCGTCGCTCGCCTGTTTTGCAGGACACCATTCCAAAACATGAGACTCCACGATGTCTTCAATGATCTCGGGCATGCGATCGGTAAGATCTTTGCCGTCAAGAATGGCATTACGCTCTGCATACACTGCTTTGCGCTGCAAATTCATAACGTCGTCGTATTCAAGAACATGCTTACGTGCAGCAAAATTGGATGCTTCAACCTGACGCTGAGCGGTTTCAATCGCCTTGGAAACCATAGATGCCTTGATGGGCATATCGTCGGGCATGTCGGTTTTCTCCATCATGCGACCAATAGAATCCATGCGCGAGCCGCCGAACAAACGCATAAGGTCGTCTTCGAGGGAAAGGTAAAACTGCGTCGCACCTGGGTCACCCTGACGACCAGCACGACCACGCAACTGGTTGTCGATACGGCGCGACTCATGACGCTCAGTACCAATTACACACAGGCCACCTGCAGCAAGAACCTCTTTAGATTCACGATTGGTAATAGCCTCGGCCTCGGCTTCAGCCTGCTTCACCTGGGCCGGCGTAGGCTCCTCGTCTTCGCCAAAACGCTCAAGAAGCATAGCCTGCGCCATAGCTTCGGGGTTGCCGCCCAACAAGATGTCGGTACCACGACCAGCCATGTTCGTAGCAATGGTAACCGCACCCGTGCGACCCGCCTGAGCAACAATGGCCGCTTCGCGTTCGTGATTCTTAGCATTCAGCACTTCATGCTTGATGCCACGCTTGGAAAGCAAACGGCTTAGACGCTCAGAGCTTTCGATGGAAACCGTACCCACCAGGCACGGCTGTCCAGCAGCATGACGCTCAGCAATGTCGTCCGCAACAGCATTGAACTTAGCATCTACCGTACGATAAATAAGATCATCTTCGTCGATACGCTGAACTTCCTTGTTGGGAGGAATAGACATAACGGGCAAGTTGTAGATCTGGCGGAACTCAGAATCTTCCGTCATTGCCGTACCGGTCATGCCCGAGAGCTTGTCGTACAAACGGAAATAATTCTGCAGCGTGATAGTTGCCAGGGTCTGGTTTTCCTGACGAACCAATACATGCTCTTTTGCTTCCAGTGCCTGATGAAGGCCTTCGGAGTAACGGCGACCTTCCATGATACGACCGGTGAATTCATCAACGATCTTGACTTCACCGTTTACCACCACGTAATCAACATCGCGATGGAACAGGAACTGGGCCTTCAACGCCTGCTGCAAATGGTTAGGCAGCTGACCGGTTGGGTCACTGAAGATATCTTCAATGCCAAGCTGGAACTCAACCTTTTCCAAACCAGCTTCAGTGGTGTAGATGGTCCTTTTCGCTTCGTCCATCTCAAAGTCGACATCACGCTTCAAGGAAGGCATAACTGCCGCAAAACGCTTGTACGTATCGGCAGCCTGAGAACCAGCACCTGAAATAATAAGCGGCGTACGCGCTTCGTCGATAAGAATGGAGTCGACCTCGTCGACGATAGCGAAAGAATGGCCACGCTGAACACGCCTTGATGCACGGGCAACCATGTTGTCGCGCAAGTAATCAAAGCCGAATTCAGAGTTAGTGCCATAGGTGACATCTGCCTGGTAAGCAGGGATCTTCTGCTCGGGACCCATACCATTCTGAATAAGACCAACATTCATGCCCAAGAAGCGATAGATACGACCCATCCATTGAGAGTCGCGCGCAGCCAGGTAATCGTTAACGGTAACGATATGAACATTATTACCAGGAAGGGCATTCAGGTAACCAGCCAGCGTGGAAACGAGCGTTTTACCTTCGCCCGTGCGCATTTCGGCGATTTTGCCATCGTTCAACGCCATAGCGCCGATGAGCTGAACATCGAAATGACGAAGACCGATAGTACGTACACTGGCTTCACGGACAGCGGCAAATGCCTCAGGGAGCAAATCGTCCAAATCTTCGCCGTTGGCCAGACGCTCACGGAACTCGACAGTAAGGTGAGCCAGCTCTTCATCGGAACGTGCTTGCATAGCAGGTTCGAAGGCGTTGACCTCGGCAACCCTGCGCTGATAATTCTTGAGTGGCTTGCTTTCGCCTACACTAAGAAGCTTAGAAAAGAAACCCATGATCTCTCTTTCTTTCGTTTAACTGCTTCACTCTATCACAGGCACACTCGCATGCGCCGTGCAGCATCTTCTGCATTTCCTGAATACACGCCATTTCCGCTTATTGGTGAGCCATTTGTTACCGAATCAGCGCGTCCGCCTTGCTAAAGAAAGTTAGCTCCATCACCTTTGGGCGTTTCAGTGGTTTCGCCAGAAGCCGAAACTTCCTTAAGGATCTCTTCGTACAGCTCTTCAAGTCTGCTTGACCCATCGATGCCAAAACGATCCACTAAAGCACGTCGGCAACTTACAAACGTCGAAATGGCACCAGCAAACTGACCAAGCAATTGCTGAACTTTCATATATTGGTACACAACATCTTCACGCGTTTGGTCGATGCCGAAAGCAAACTCAGCGTAATGCTGAGCTAATCGAAGATCGTTAGCGCGAATGAGCGCTCGCACTCCATCAACCAACGCATCGAGTACGCGATTCTGGTACGTGATGCGATAAGCGTCAATTTGATCGTTCTGCGCTCCCGGAAGAAGCGGACCACAATATAAACGCTCAATTTCTCGTAAAGCTCTTTTACAAATTGCAGGATCGGTACATCCGTGCAAAAGAAGACACTGTTCGTGGACCTCATTAACATCACTCACATAATTTAAGCCTGCCATCGAAACTGTATCGCGCGAACGCCTCGATCCAAACGGCTCTTCGCCAGGAGGAGTAAGAACGCGTCTGATGTAGCTCCATAAGTTATAGAAACTCGAGCGCACGCATGAAGGATCCGATTCTGGCCACACGATGCGCTCAATCCAGGTGCGTGGCAATTCTTTGCCATCGTTAACCACCAGCAGAGTAACAACGAGCTTCGCTTTACGACGCAGCTCTCCATTCGGCAATACGTTTTTGCCGTCACGCGTGACCTCGCAACGACCAAGCAGATTGATCCGAACTGGAGAAACGGCTTCAGTGTTTACCTTATCTGCCGTAGTTCCAACCTCACCAAATCGATGTTCGTTTGTAGGAGTCGGCAGCGAACGATTGTCGGTTTCTGCACCATACTTTTCTGCATACCTTTGCTGGACTTTTCTGCTATCGAACGCCATCGAAGCAAGCGCACGATTGCCAACCGCCAAACACAAATCAACACAGGCTAGGACAAATTCCGCTTCTCCTTCGAAGCGAGTAAAAGGGGCGATGGAAGAATAATGCGCAACCATAAGCTCGTGCCTAGCTTCTTCGGTTAGTTCAAACGCAGAAAACGAAGACGACAGAAGCCTTACTCCCGCAAAAGGAAAGAGGCTTTCAACCAACGAAATATCGGGTTGGCTGTGCTCATCGAAGAAATCAGCAAGCTGCGATAAGCTGCCACTTCCGAAGAATAGGGCCAAATACGCCAGCGCTTCTTCTGGAGAGGATGGGGCTTGTCGAAGGAGCGCTTCAAGGAAACGATCAGTGCCCCTTTCTGTATCGAGGGCCACGGGCGGTACGGTACGATTTATCGGCACGTGACCCTTTCCAAGCAGAGATTCAGGATCGCCAGAAGCATCCTGACGCTTTGGCAATTCATCGGAAGAGAGAGCCATTTCACGAGCGTCAAGCACCACGACCGGCAGTTCAACATCGGCTGCAAGCGTGGAGTCTTCGGTAGTAACCATCACCTCGCATTGCTTGGTATGAAGCTTGCCCATAAGCGTTACCAAGCTTGTGCGCCTTTTGCCCCTGAGCTTTGAAATGCCGTCGAAAACCACCAGTTTTCCAGGTGAAGAATCATTGGAGTCCAATACTTCTTCGATGTTTCCCGAATCGAGATTTATGAGAAATTCTGGTTCGGATGCCTGTATCCAAGTGACGTTACCTGGCGGAAAAGCCATTCTTGCGTATTGATTGGCAAGCACTGTTTTCCCATATAAAGGAGGAGCACATATCACACGGACCGCTTCCCTATCAGAAAGCAAACTTACCAATAGTCGCTTACGGCTAATAAGCGCTTCTCCTGTCCCCAAGACGGCTGAAGGAGACGGCCAAAGCGCATCTTTGTCGTTGCCATTCATTTGACACCCCTTTCACCAGAGTCGAATTGGCTGGATTATACGTTTTACCAGGCGTTTAATAAGATATATGCAATCCATATTCGTGCAATCGAACCAAAATTGCACGCGAGTGAGCACTCTTTGGGCCAAAAGATCAATGACTGCATTTCCTGATGCGAAAATGGGATACGAACCAAAGGACTACGGGAAGCAAACAACCCCTATCTCCTGGTAAAACGGCGCAAAAGATGATCGAGCGCAAGAGTCAAATAGACCAAGGATCCTAGTTTTTCGGAAACGTCACATTTCCTCTTTTCTGTTTTGGTAAAATTTCTAAGTTCAAAATTCATACTGTCAAGCAGGAGGAACACATGCCAGCAACCTCTCCGGATCAGAAAGTTATCGTTCTGGACTTTGGCGCCCAATACGGTCAGCTCATCGCCCGCCGTGTACGCGATTTGGGCGTTTACTCTGAGATCGTACCCTGCGACGAAGAAGCAGCAAAAATTGCAGCTTTGAAGCCAAGCGCCATTATTCTTTCCGGCGGCCCTGCCAGCGTCTATGCAGACGATGCGCCCAAGATCGACCCCGGTGTACTTGAACTGGGCGTACCGATTCTTGGCTTCTGCTACGGCCATCAAACCATTGCCGTTGAGCTGGGCGGCACCGTGGGTCACACCGAAAAGGGCGAGTACGGTGCAGCTGGCCTTCACGTAGCCGGCGGTGCCCTGTTCGAAGGCACCCCTGCCGAACAAACGGTCTGGATGAGCCACCGCGATGCGGTGACCGAGGTTCCCGCAGGCTTCACCGTCACTGCTTCCACCGACATCTGCCCCGTTGCAGCTATGGAATGCGCTGAGCGTAGCATCTATACCACGCAGTTCCATCCTGAAGTTAAGCACTCCGAGTTCGGGAACAAAATGCTTTCCAACTTCCTGTTCAATATCGCAGGACTGAAAGCTGACTGGACTATGGATTCCATCATCGAAGACTCCGTTGCCGCTATCCGTGAAAAAGTTGGCGACAAGCGCGTTATCTTGGGTCTTTCCGGCGGCGTTGATTCTTCTGTTGTTGCAGCCCTGTGCGCTAAGGCAATTGGCAAGCAGCTGGTATGCGTATTCGTGAACCATGGTCTGCTTCGCAAGAACGAGCCCGAAGAGGTTGAAGAGGTATTCACCAAGCAGTTCGATGTGGACTTCATTCATGTTCATGCCGAAGAACGCTACGCCAAGCTGCTTGACGGCGTTACCGACCCTGAAGCAAAGCGCAAAATTATCGGCACCCAATTCTGGGAAGAGTTCTTCACCGTTGCACAAGATATTGCTGAAGACGGCAAGCCCGTGCAGTTCATGGCGCAGGGCACCATCTATCCTGACATTATTGAATCCGGTGCTCGCAAAACTGGCGGCAAGGCTTCCACCATCAAGAGCCACCACAACCTGATCCCCTTCCCTGAAGGTGTTCACTTCGACCTTATTGAGCCGCTTGACCACTTCTTCAAGGATGAGGTACGTGCGCTGGGCACTGCTCTTGGCTTGCCTGCCCACATTGTTCACCGCCAGCCCTTCCCCGGCCCTGGTTTGGCTATCCGCATCATTGGCGCAGTAAGCCCTGAAAAACTTGAGATTCTGAAGAATGCTGATGCCATTGTTCGCGAAGAGCTGGATGCATACAACGAGCGTTTGTTCCAGGAAACGGGCGAACGCAACAGCGAGCATAGCTGCTGGCAGTATTTCGCGGTCCTGCCCGACATTAAGTCCGTTGGCGTTATGGGCGACGAGCGCACCTATCAGCGCCCGATCATCCTGCGCGCCGTCGAGTCCAGCGACGCCATGACCGCCGACTGGGCCAAGCTGCCCTACGACGTGCTGGCGAAGATCTCCGGCCGCATCGTGGCCGAGGTGCCCGGCGCCAACCGCGTCTGCTACGACATCACGTCCAAGCCGCCCGCGACGATCGAGTGGGAGTAGTCTGACAGGGTTCTGACCTGTATTTTTGAGTGCCGCACTGTGCTGCTGAGTTTCGTTTTGTACGAGAGTCACGGCAAAGCCGCCAGCGACATTGGTGAGTAAATCCGATTATCGAGCCTCTGTTCCCGCGTCGGAACGGAGGCTTTTTCTTTGGCTATTTACTCCCTTTCACCTGCAATTTCGCGATTTACTCCCCGTATTTCAAGATGGCAAAGCACTGTGCGGTATTCGGGGGAATGGGAGTAAGGATTTATCCCGAGTGAGTAGACGCGCGATTTTTGTCCCCGAGAACGAAAAGGGGCCGTTTTAGGTCCTTTGAAACTCAAATCGAACTCAATAGGCCTTTTGACGGTCTCTGTGCGGCGTTTTCCCAGGTCGTTAATGGGGAGTAAAGAATCTCACCGTCTCAAGGAAAGCGGGAGTAATCAGGGGAAATGCCGCGGGGTACCGCCGTGTGCCGCCATGTAAGCCACCGCGTCATTTACTCCCCAGGTGCGCCGAAAATGCCTTTGCATGCAATGGGGAGTAAAAACTCAACATACGCAGGCGTGAGCGGCGCTCACCGCCTAGCTTGGCGTCCTGATTCGGTTGCGCTGGTTGAGAAATGCGGGGAGCCGCTACAGCGAGGCTTTCCAGTTCTCGTATTCGTCGGCGTCGATCTCGCCGTTCTCGACCTGTGCGCGCTTCTCTGCCCACAGCTCGATCGCCGTCGCGGCTTTGGGCGCGTGCGGCGCCTTGGGGTTCAGGGAGAGGCCCGAGCCGTCGGCGGAGGGAACGATGCCGAAGGAGTCCTCGAGCCGCACGAGCAGCGACATGAGGTCGCCCGTGGTTTCGACGCCATAGTCCTTGAGGGCGTTTACGGACACGTCGAGCGCCGCGGAGATGGACTCGAGCAGCTCGGGCTTGACGGCGCGGATGCCGCTCTCGTAGTGGCGCACGGCCCCCTCGGTCAGGCCGACGGCCTCGGCGAGCTGCGCCTGTGTCATGCCCCGCAACTTGCGGTACCGCCTTATGTTCTCGCCTACGGACATGCGCCCTCCTCCTGGAAATACGTACCCGCACATCTTATCAGCGTACGTAAATGTACGCAATTCTATTGACAGTACAGATATGTACGTTTACTCTGAATCTGTAAACCGTACGTATTCGTACGCCATTGATTGGAGGAGCCATGGACGAGAAGGTGGCGAAGACGCCGAGGCCGCACATGCTGGACGCCGACGAGGTCGCGGAGCTGCTGAGGATCAAGAAAGGCAGCGCCTACGAGGTGATCAGGAAGATAAACGCCGAGCAGGAGGCGCGCGGGCGCGTGGTTATCCGCGGACGCGTCCGGAGCGACGTCTTCGACGCCCTGTACTTCCCGGAGGTGGACTGACATGCCCGTGTACAAGGATGGCAACAACGGCACGTTCTACGTGCAGTGCTACTACCGCGACGCCCGCGGCTCGAAGCGCCACAAGACGAAGCGCGGCTTCTCCTCCGAGGTGGAGGCCGCAGTGTGGGAGAGCCAGTTCAAGAGCCTTAACGGCGGGGCCATGGACATGACGTTCTCCGAGTTCGTCGAGGTGTACGCCTCCGAGGTGAAGCCGCGCGTACGCGAGCACACGTGGATCACCAAGGAGTACATCATCAACGACAAGCTCGTGCCGTTCTTCGGAGACATGCGCATGTGCGACGTGAGGCCGATCGACCTCATCAGGTGGCAAAACGAGCTCACCGAGCACCGGGACGCCGACGGGAAGCCCTGGGCGCCGACGTACCTGCGCACGGTGAACAACCAACTGAACGCCATCTTCAACCACGCCGAGCGCTACTACGGCCTCACCGACAACCCGGTGCGCAGGGTCGACAAGATAGGCTCGAAGAAGGGCGGCGAGATGCAGTTCTGGACCAAGGACGAGTACCTGAGGTTCAGCGAGGCCGTCATGGACAAGCCTCTCTCATTCCACGCCTTCGAGCTGCTGTACTGGACGGGCATACGCTGCGGCGAGCTCCTGGCGCTCACGCCGTCCGACTTCATGCTGGATAGCTCGCGGCTGCGCATCAACAAGTCGTACCAGAGCCTCCACGGCGTGGACACCGTGACCGACCCCAAGACGCCCAAGTCCGTGCGCACGATCGTCATGCCCGCCTTCCTTCGCGACGAGATGGCGGACTTCATCGAGATGCGCGACGACGTCGCCCCCGACGAGCGCCTGTTCGCCGTGACCAAGCACTTCCTGGCCCACGAGATGGAGCGCGGGTGCAAGGCGTCGGGCGTGAAGCGCATCCGCATACACGACATACGCCACAGCCACGTGAGCCTGCTGATCGAGATGGGCTTCTCCGCGCTGGCCATCGCCGAGCGCATGGGCCACGAGGCGGTGGACATCACCTACCGCTACGCGCACCTGTTCCCCACGAAGCAGGACGAGATGGCCGCCGCGCTCGA
>ERZ1026868.143-NODE-143-length-57787-cov-6.994682_pt1 | contig 57787 bp, 43 predicted proteins | sample MGYA00380164_ERZ1026868 | MGnify/ENA primary metagenome ERZ1026868 (study PRJEB33269, sample SAMEA4719800) | human gut metagenome | biome: human-associated habitat; feature: organic feature; material: feces | place: Cameroon | collected 2013-10 ...
AAAGGGCTGCCGGCCTGGACTTTTCAGCCTAGGTTTTTAAACAGCCCCTTTTTTGCTATTTCAAATCGGATATAAGGATTTCCTTCACGCCTTGGTTCTCAACTTCGAATGCGCGATTGAAAGATATTTTATTCGATAGCCGATGAGTGATAGAGATCCTCCTTCTGTCTTCCCCGGCTTTTGCCAAAGCAGATAATAGTTTTTGTTCTGTAGCTGTATCAATATTGCTGGAAAGCTCATCAAGGAGCAGAATTTTTGGTTCGTTGACAAGAGCTCTTGCAAGATCCAGAAGTTCAAGCTGCCCTTGTGAGAAATCGCCTGTTTGGAACTTAGCCAAGTAGCCTCCTTCTATATGGTTCCTGACATAGTCATCCAAGAAACTATCCTTCCTGGCTTTTCTGGCCTGTTCCAACGTGATGGAAGAATCCTGTAAAGTGATTTGTTCAAGAATAGTTCCATTGATGGGCTTAAATCCCTGGCTGACATATCCGAAGATTTTCTTTTTGATTTGATCTGGTATTTCAGACCTTGGAATTCCATTTAGGAGCAATTCACCCCCTGTCGGATATTCCATGCCAAGCAGCCTACGGAAAAGAGTTGTCTTACCAGCTCCTGTACGACCAAGCAGAAGGACTTTATCTCTATAGTTGAGAGTAAAGCTTACATTCTTAAGAAGAAGTTCATCGCTGTCTGAATAATGGAAGGAAAGATCATGGGCAGAAAGAGAGAGTTCTTTCTTATCCTTAATGATATCTTCCAGCTTCCTGCCTTTCTTGGCAGGACATTTTTCATCTAGATTCCTAAACTCCATTGCCCGTTTCACACCAGAGGTTCCTTCCTGCATGACCTGGATTTCCTGACCAAGGTCCTGAATCGGCTGAAAAAGGTTCGAAATCATGGAAAGAGCAGCAGCAAAAGTACCAACGGACAGTCCCAAAATCCCATCGGTACTGCCACGATAATAAAAGACAAGCAAAGTCACAAGAGAAATCCTAGCTGCTCGAAGCGCCCTGATAATCGGAGAGAAAACGGCATCGTAAATGGCACTCTTATCTCTTAGCTTCCTGTTTTCCTTCAGAATCAATTCGAATCTTTCCTGTTGGTATCCTTCTTTATTGAGATTTTCAATCGTTTCAAAAGAAGAGAGGCTTTCACTCAAGGTATTGGAAAGCTGGTTTTCCTTTTTACGAACAGCAACCTGTTGCTTCAGCATCCGTTTACGGAAGAAGAGAGTGATAAAGAAAACAATCGGTACAACAAAAAGAAGCCTAAGTCCGAGAAGCCAGCTAAAGACAAAAACAGAGACAAGGATGGAGACTATCTTTAATGCGGAGACAATAAGGGAAACGATTCCATCTGTGAATAAGGTCTCAACCGAAGCAACATCATCCCTAATCCGGCTAGAAAGACTTCCAGAACCATGGTGCCGGAAATAAGAAGAAGGAAGAGAATGCATCTTTTTCCTCCTATCCCTACGAAGAGAATGAATCAATTTGGCTCCAAGTGTGTCAATCCTGATGCTGTTGAGAATATCAAAAACAGAGATTAGCAAATAGGAAAGCAAGTATAGGGCCGAATAAAGCCATAGTTTTCCTTGGTCCCTCTGGAAAGAAAGTCCTCTTTGAAGAACATCATCAATCAAGCGTTGAAGAATCAAAGGCGGGACCAGAGAAGACAAAGAAGATAGAACCATTGTCAGAACAAGGAAAGCAGTAAGGAAAATATGATTCTTAGAAAAACATTTCCTATAAGATAGAAAGGTCTGCTTTTTCATTTATTGTCTCCTTTCTGTTTCAAAGAACAGTAAAGAGAAGAATTTTTCCTGTCTTCTTCCTTTCCGATTTCATACTCTCCATCCCCATGAAGGAGAAGAATCTTATCCATCTGGCTGAAGTTATCTAAGCGATGAGAAATCAGCAATACCAGGGATGCACTCCTTTCCTTTTCAAGATTCTTTAAGATTGTATTTTCTGTTGAAAGGTCCACCCTATTGAAAGGATCATCCAGAATCCTGATTTTCTTTTGATGATAAAAGGCTCTCGCTAGACTAAGACGTTCCTGCTGTCCACCAGAAAGCTTGATTCCTCGGTTTCCGACAATCGTGTTTTCCTTTTCATTCCTAATGTTCCTGTCTTCCATAAAATCCACTTTTTTAAGGTATGGCATAACATCTTTGTCATCCCCAAAGGCAATATTATTCTTAACCGTATCGGTAAACAGATTTGCTTGGTGTCCCCTATAAACAAGATAAGAAGAAAGCTCCTCCCGTGTCCTTCTAGATACTTCCTTGCCATTGATTGTCAAAGACCCATCATAAGGAATTTCTTTTAATATCGCCTTCCTTAAAAGAGTCTTTCCGCTTGCAATAGGGCCTGTGATTCCGAGTTTTTCACCATCCTTCAAAGTCAGGTTCAGATTCTTGATCCTGATCTTATCTTCGCTCTTCAAAGTAAAGTCTTTAAACGAAAGAACAACCGAACCTTTCTGTGCATCTATTTCAGTATAGGGAGTTATCTTCTTCCTAAGAGGAATAATCCGCCGATAGGAGGCCAGTCCGCTTTCCCTGGAAGAAAAAAGCTTTGCCGTATGACAAGCTTTCTTGCTCAGAAGCACAAAGGTCTCAAGATAGGTGGTGAAGACACCAATGGTCCAATAGTTTTCGCTTGTACCGATAACATAGGGCGGAAGCGTCTTACTTTGCCTGACATAGCCTGTTCCCCTATACCTAAGAGGTAGAAGTCCAAGTAATCCAATCCTCTGACTGATAGGAAGAGCAACATCCGATAAGACCTGTGCTTTTCGGGATGCTCTCTCATAGAGAACAAGCTGCTTATTGTAATCCTCTTCGATTTTCTTATCCCTTCCATAAATCCGATAAAGAAGAGCATTGTCCGAATAATCATAGGTCAGCTGATTCAAGATTGAGTTTTCTTTTCTCGACTTATCACTTGCCTTATAAATAATTTTTCGGAATAGGAAAGAAACAAGCACAGCAAAAACAATGGAAATCAAGGAAAGCAGAGTAATCTTATAATCAAACAAAAACAAATAAACAATATAGACAAAGAAAAGGACAACCGTATCAAAAATTTCCGTTGTCACCTTCCGCCTGCCTTCTACTGCCTTAGAAACATCTCCCATCCTCTTAGAAGAAAGAATGCCAATGTCCTCCTTCTCAAGTTCCCTGGTCGTCTTATGCCTTAAGGTATTAAAGACACAGGCACGCCTTGATGCAATCGTCTCAAACGCAAAACGGCGCACATAATATCGTTTCAAGGCACGTGCTAGCTGAATCAACAAAATTGCAGAAACATAGGAAATCAATAAAAATCCTATGGATTTCCTTGTACTATCCTTGGATTCGATTCCGTCAATGAGTCTGCCTAAGAAAATCGGATTGGCAAGCATTCCGACATTGTACCTGATACCAGTAATCGTAATCAGCACTAGCACCGCCCATCGGAGGCAGAAAAACGAAGAAAGCTTTTCTGGGTTCTTTGGAATCTTAATGGTGGCATTTTTCATAAAGGATAGCCTCCGCGCTATGGATTTATTATAATGATTCCATAGAAAGTAGGGGTAGCATTTATGGATATTAATATTGATCAGGATGGAATCCGTGTCTCAAAGAGCAGCGCAAAGCAAATCAGCGACAAAGCCAAGAAGAGAAAAAAATATGATCTCATTGAAAGCGTAAGGACATCTTCAAGGACTGGTCTTGCTATCGTCATTTATATTACGCTAAGCCTTGTGTTAGCAAAAAGCAACTTCCCATCCGGACTTAGTTCCTGGGCAGTCTTCTGGCCGATTATCTTTTTATCTTTTATACCTTCCGGAATCAGGCATGCCATTGTCCGGAAACGTTTCTGTCAGTTTCCAATCTGGGCAATCAGCCTCTTTGCCTTCCTCTTCCTTGGAGTTTACTTTGGACTTTGGAATCCATACTGGGTCATCAGGCTTGCCATCCCTGCCTATTATGCTATCTTCTCTCCTTTTGACCGTATCATCATCGCAAAAGAAAAAGGGGAAATCGATTAAACACTCAAAAAAGGCCTCCAAAAAAGCCTTTTTTTCTATACACTAAGTCCAACTATATACAATACAGATGAAAAAGATTAGACATTTTTGGATTCTCGCTTTTACTAGAAAAGGATTTAAAAAGAAAGGCTCTACTTTCTCACCGGAAAAATGTCCCAGACAGTTTTGTAGATGAGATAACAGAAGAAATATCCGAATCTTGAAATTCTCCCCAGGAAAGAAAACCAAGATGTCCATGACATCAAGGGAGGAATCGAATAAATTTATCCATTCTGATATATTTTTATTCTGTAAACCGAATTTTGGCTTTCCATATTCCAGATAATCAGTTATAATTTATCTGTTGCCGGCGTGGCGTAATGGCAGCCGCGTTGGACTCAAAATCCAATGCCAGTGATGGCGTGTGGGTTCGACTCCCACCGCCGGCACCAATAAGTAAATATAGGTTTGATACAAAGTAAATAGCGTATCAAGCCTTTTTTATACTTAAAATGGCATTATATTTAGAATGCTATACAGGAGTGATTGGTTTGCCAGAATTAGATGAAAAAGAATTTGCTTATAAAGCAAGTAACAAGAAGCAACAAAAATTATATGACCATTATGTTGAGACTTTTAAGCAAAAGCCTGTTTTTTGCTTGAGACTAAAAAAGAATGTTCTATCCAATGAAATGAAGCCAATTACTACTCTTGTATTTGAGCCCTCAAAAGATATGCCATTCTGGAAACTATGTACGATTGGTGCTAGCAACTACCTAATGCCTGAACGTGATATTGGGTGGTGAAGAAAGGCAAACCAACGAAACGAATACATGATGCTTATCGATCCCGAAGTCGAAATCAGTCAGGAGAAAACGGAATGGCTATCGCTCAACTCATTGCTCTGGGCAACTACTGAATATGCATTTAATGCGAAAGAAAATATTACGGTTTCCGATACCATTGACATGCAAATCAAAGGCAAATACTGCGGAACTGTATTATTGCTCCCAGAAATATTTAAATCTCCAAGCGTAGTTAAGTGCTTTGTTTCAAAAAATAAATTCATAAGTATATTTCAGATTATGCCGATCACGAGAGAGTTGCTTACAAAGAAACTCAGAAAGAAAGCCAACGGTATTTATTGGCTTATGGAGCAGTTCTATACGCACGACGACGATTACAAACTCATATCGTCTAAGCCGTTTGCAACGTTATAAAATAGGAGACAATATGAGCACAAATAGCGATAAAATAAAAAGATACGAACGGCTCGCCATAAAAAATACGAAGTACTACGTTTCTATCGGCGATTTATATTCCGATGACGGCGATTTCAAAACCGCAACGTTTTACTATCAAAAAGCCGTCGACAACGGCGTTTTGGCGTATACGCTTCTCGGCGATACTTGGAGCTACCGCTCTCAATACAAAAAAGCGTTCGACGCTTATACGGAGGGCGCAAACAAAGGCGAAGCGGAATGTTTTGCCCGTCTCGGATTTTGCTATGAAAACGGTTATGTAAAAACCGATATTCAAAAAGCAATCGAGTGGTACGCCAAAGCTTCCGATTTGGGTGTCGTGGCAGCGGCAAGATCTCTCGGCGATTTGTATTATTTCAATACGCCGATTGAAGATTCCGAAATCGAAAACGTTAAAAATGCGCTGAAATACTACGAGCGTGCTTTTTACCTCGGAGATATAGAGGTTGCAAAAAAGATAGGCTTCATATACTTAAACAACGAGGAACTGAAAGACGTTCCCAAAGCCATAAAGTGGTACGAAAAAGGATTGAGCCTCGGCGAATACTCGCTTAATTTCGATTTGGCGTATGTATATCTGAACGACGGGTTTGTTCCACACAACTATGAAAAAGGTTTAAAATATCTTTTGGACGGCGTTCACCACAACGATCCCGAAAGCCTTTATATGTACGCAAGAGTTCGCGAAACGGGTATGTATAAGGTAGAACCCGACAAAAAGGCATATATTTATTATCTTAAAAAAGCGGCGGCACTCGGACAAGACGACGCTCTTCTCGATTTAGGATATTATTATTACAATAAAGGCACATACGACGATGCGCTCGATTGTTTCGCGCAGTGTGAGTTGGAGGTTGTCGGCGTTTATTGGTGTATGGCGACGATTTACGAAACCAAAAAAGCCGATTACAAAAATGCGCTGTTCTATTATCAGATGGCAATGGAAATGGACTTTCCGGACGCTATCGAGAGAATGGCGGAAGCGTATCTCGGCGACGAATTAGGGCTTGAAAAGGACGAAAAAACCGCGCTTAAACTTTTCAAGCGAGCCGCGAAACTCGAAAACGCCGCAGCGCAATATAATCTCGGTATGGCTTATGCTTGCGGTTATTACGGTGTTACTGCCGATAAAAAAACGGCACTTTATTGGCTGAAAAAGAGCGTCAAGGGCGAAAATCCTATGGCGTGTCTGCAAGTGGGACTTTATTACTACTACACCGTCAAAACCGAAGCGGCTTATAAAAAAGCCTTTTGTTTGTTTACCGACGCATACAATCTCGGCGAGAACGAGGCGATTATCAATATCGGACTTTGCTATCTTCAAGGCAACGGCGTGAAAGAAGACAAAAAAGAAGCGGTTAAGTGTTTTAGAACTGCTGCTGAAAAGTACAGTTCGGGTGTTGCGTATCACAATCTCGGAATCTGTTATGAAAACGGATTTGGTGTGAGAAAAGACTATAAGAAAGCAATTGAAATGTACGGCAAAGCGGTAGATAACGGCGAAAAAGCAGGGCTCGAAGCGATTAAGCGAGTCTACTTAACAATGAATGCTAATCGGGCTTAGTTATTTTAAATTGTGGTGGTATGCAATATAACAAAGATGAGCATTTATTGCAAAATGGCAAGGAAATCACAACTTGAAAGGTGTTTTTTGAACATTCTATTTATTTAAGCAGTCCAGAATGCTTATGGTCATTGACTATTATCCACTCGTGAGATTGGATCGTGGACAGCGTAGTGCCTAGGGCCACGTTAAAAGGCTAGAGCACATTCGGTAACGGAAACAGTTACAGACCTCCTACTTGTTGAGAGGTTTTTCTTTTTTCAGCTGTACGCATTTTTAGTAAACAATACGCTTTTTTAAGGGGCGTACGCAAATTGTATCAATATAGGTATTCCCACACATATTGAAAGCAATTGCTAGAAGTTTTTTTGTTAATCTTCCTCACCAAAAAACAAAAGTCTGTTCCATGAAATCTATGTTATCGTTTTAGGACCTTTATTCCTGCTCTAACCTCTATGCCTGATCAAGAGACAATGCTTCTGGTTTTGAAAGCTTTTCCTATCTTATCAAAATTGTTTTTCTCAATCTTCCAAGTTATAACTTTACTGCCGCCTGTTTTGGTTAAAGAAGGATTTCAAGTGCCATCCTGAGTACAAACCCGATCCTAAAAGACCAAAGACCATAGTGTGCATATCCGTCTTTTCTCGATTCCGGAAGAATCTCATCCAATGTCACGTAGAACCTAGCTCCAGCTGCGAAAGACAAGAGCCATGGAGTAATCACAGAAAGCTGGGCTAAGAATAATCCGGCTATGCCAAAAAGAGGCTCTACCACACCAGATAATGTCCCATAAAGGAAGGATTTTCCTTTTTTCTCTCCACTACCTATCATCGGAATGGAAACCGCAGCTCCTTCTGGCACATTTTGAATAGCAATGCCAATAGCCAAAGACAGCGCAGAATAAATCAAATCCTGAGTTTGTCCTTTTAAAGCAAGACCACAAGCAAAGCCGACTGATAAACCCTCTGGTATGTTGTGGATTGTAACGGCAAGAAAGAACTTCAGGTTCTTGCTAATAGAGGCTTTGCATCCCTCCTCTACTCCATTGGCCGGATGAAAGTGAGGTATCGTCTTATCCCTGATGTAAAGCAGAAGACCACCAAGAAGAAAGCCAATGATGGGAGGAAGATAAGATGCACTAGGAAGAACTGTCTTGCTTTCCTGTATGGAAGGCAAAAGAAGGCCGAAAACAGAAGCTGAAATCCTAATACCACCTGCAAAACCTAGGATGACATTATTCGTTCTAGGGCCAAAATTCTTTTTGAAGAAAAAAACAAACGCGCTTCCTAAGGTTGTCGCCAAGAATATAATCGATAGGGAGAGAACAGAAACAATAACTGGACTCACTTTATTACCTCCTTTGAAAATAACGTTGCAGTATAGTCCAACAAACTTCTTTTGTCATCTGATTTACATGTAAAAACCGACCTTAGCAATCCTAAAGCCGGCTTTGAATTATTTGTCTGGAATCCTGATGTTGTCGTTACTGTCTTTTAGCAGTTTACCTTCATCCAGAAGCTGATTGATAAAGTAAGCAACATCATCGCAGCTTTGCTTCGGGCAAGACTTATATCCAATCGTCTTAAGGAAAAGCTTTGGAAGTTCGTCATAACTGATTAAGTATTCCCTCTTCACAAGAGCAATCAGACCATTTCGGATTTCGATATCCGGGATTTGATCCAAAGAACGTGTGGAATTGATTCTCAGTTTTACTTCCTGGTTATCAATCCAATAATAAGTGGTGAACTTACCAGTAGTTCTGTTGATTCCGTCATATCGAAGATTAAACCTGATTTCATGGAAAGCATCAGTTACTACGCTTGTCACCTTTCGTCTTCCAAGAAGAATACTGAGTTTGTTCAGAATCAGTTCCTTACAGATTGGCTGCTCTGTTTTAATGATTTTGAAGACTTTCTGTTTCAGATAGTCCCTCTGCCAAGTAACATCCGATGCACTAAGCTGATCCGGACTAGCAACCACAGCTTCTTCTTGATAAGACGGGAAGCGGTCCGACAAAGAAAACTTCGGTTTTTCTTCAACTGTAAGAAAATCATCTTCATCAGGAAGCTCATCCATATCATCATTGTCTTCCTCTACTTCTTCGATTTTTTCACTAGAAGACTCCGGATTATTCATTTCCGGTTCCTCATTTTCTCTTTCCGGAACAAACTCAATAGTTGTAGGAGAAAGAGGTTCCTCTTTTATTTTCTCCTGACTTAAATCTGTGGGGAGTTCTTCTATCTCATTCTCAACAGTTTCTTCTTTCTTGTTGTCTGGTGTTATATCGGTATTATCCACAACAGAAGAATCTGCATTCTTAATGGCATCATCAACCGCTGCAAACAAGCGTGCTTCTTCGTTCTTCCGGTCCCTGAACCAATCCGTAGACCAGATACGATAGAACTTCCATCCCTTTCCTTCCAGAATCTGCTCACGAAGACGATTCCGGTCTCTTGCATTCTTGGCAGAATGGTAATTCGCTCCATCACATTCGATTGCTATGACATAGATGTTTTTCATTGGATGCTTAACACCAAAATCAATCCGGTATCCGGAACAGCCGACTTGGCAATCCACCAAGTATCCGTGAGAAACAAGAGTTTTGTAGATGTCTTCTTCAAAAGGAGATTTGTTCCCTCTTTCATCCTGATTTACAGAAAGAGTGAGCCTAGTTCCCTTTTCTGCATATTCAAGATATCCGCGTAACCTCTTCCTACCAATGGAGTCAGTGCGGTTTAAATCAATATCATAGTAATGAATCGATGAGACAACCTGCCTATTGACTCTCGAACGGGTGATAGCGACATTGAGTCGACGTTCACCGCCTTGCTGATTCAAGGCGCCAAAATTCAGGCTAAGTCTGCCCTCCTGGTCTTTGCTAAAGCCAACCGAGAATATAATCCGATCCCGTTCATCACCTTGAACGTTTTCGAGGTTCTTAACAAAAATCTTTTCCCTGTTCTTCTCGGAACCGTATTTTCGAAGCACAGAATCTGAGTTCCTTTTCTTTTCCAACTGATCCTGGATTTCCTCCTGCTGGGAGATGTTCCTTGCAACAATTCCAATGCTCTCATCAGGATAAAGGCGAATATCTTCGCAGACAAGATCAACAACTTTTTTTGCCTCCAACTCATTAGTTCTCTGCTTTTTCTTATAGTTGCCATTAGCAACATAGTAGAAGTCAACGCCAAATCCCTTTTTCTTCTTAATAGCAGATGGGAAAGTAGTCAGGCTTCCTTCATAGAAATTCTGATTTGAGAAAGCAATCAGTTCTTCGTTTTTGGAACGATAATGCCAAGTCAAACGCTTATGCGGATATGCAACAGCATAATCAAGGACGGATTCAAACGCAGAGATATCATCGGATTCCTCATCGCCTTCATCATCATGATCCAATGAGACTTGGAAGAAGTTCGTCGGAGGCCTCTGTTTATTATCTCCGCAGATAACCAATTGTTTGCCACGATAAATACTACCAATAGCATCCCAGGGGAAGATTTGACTAGCTTCATCAAAGATAACTAAATCAAAGTGCCTATCCGAGTGAAGGAAGGAAGCAACATTCAGTGGTGACCTCCTAAAGCATGGCTTAACCCGCTGAATCAGAGTTCCGAATTGAGACCTCATTCTACGGACGGAAATCAGGCGCCGCTTTTTATTTGCTTCTTTCAAAAAACAAGAGACAATACCACCCGAAACATCATTTGGATTCGGAATCCGAAGAGCACATTGTTCTTTTATTTCAGCCTGATGAATCAAAAAAGAAGTTACATCATTCTTCTTAAACTGTGTTTCTGCTTCATCAATTTTCCTTCTGGAGGCATCCTTTAGAATCGGATCATTTTCGATAAGACTATGAGAGAGTTGAGTATAGAAACATTTCTCAAATGCAGAAGGAAGGTCATCCAAAGAATAATCACCCTTTAAGTACAGATCAAGGAAATCAAAATACCCAAGTTCCTTAGATTCATCCAAACTCTGATATAGCTTCCTATTCAAAGAAAAGTCGTCCCTATGATTTTTGAATTCTTCTAAAGTCGAAACAAATTCAGCATAGGAAAGAGAGAGAAGATTTCGTTTCCATGGATCAAAGCGGTTGCTGAAATCAACAATACTATTCCTCCTCTTCGGTTCAACAGGAAGAGAAGAAAGTAAGTATTGTGTTTCATCAAATTCACTCTTATTTTCCTTTGATATAACTTGATATGTAATTCCTTTTTCTTTTGCCAGCTTATTCATATCATAGGAGAATGCTTCAATATTCTCTTCTGTAATCCTTTCTGAATCAAGGAAGAGATCATTCAATTCCCGAAGCGACTTTTCAAGTTCAGAAAGGAGCTCCTGATACTGTTTTAAATCCGATGCCCTATTCTTTGCATCAACATAGTTAGGCTTTCCCTTCTTCGAGTAGGAAGAAAGTGTCTTCCTATCATTGCGATAACCTTTCTTCAAGAAGCGCAGAAAAGAAGAATACTCGTTATGGAATCTCTCTTCGAAATCCTTTCCAGATAAGGACAGAATTCCTTCCTTCTTGTCTTTTAAGAAGGAAGAATCCTTTTTCTGTCTGAGATAATTCAATGCTACCTTCCTTGCTTTTGCAACGAGCGGTCTCTTTGAGGAATCAAACCTAGCAGGATCAAAGAAAGAAAGGGAAGAAATCCTTTCTTTCTCCTTTAGAGCATTCAAAACATCTTTCCTAGGCCTGTCTTTTGAAAATCCGAAAAGACCAGAAATCTTATCCCAACTATTCTGGAATGAAAGAAGGGATGAGAGAAGATATTCAACCTGGCTTTGGAACTGTACTTTCGAATCATAGTCCGATGGATGTTCCTTGATTCCATAAAAAGGAAGTTCTTCATCCTTTCGGCTAAGTTTTTGGCAAAGGTCTTTTACTTCGTTGACCTTCTGGATGTTTTCATCCAAGAATTTCCGATTAAGGCAGTTTTTATCAGGGAAGGCAAAAGTCGGAGAAGGAATCGAGCACAGAAGAGAAGCCTCTCCTAGAATCTGATAGACTCTATCACCCCTGGGCGGATAATTCTTATAAATCGCATTTGAATAAGAGTCTAGGAACTTTTCCTCTTCCTGAAGATTTTCTTTAATCTTCCACGCGTTTTCTTTTACCGTACAAGAAGGAGTGTGAAGAACCCGACTGATATCTGAAAGGATATCTTTCTTATTGACATCCCCATGCAGATAAAGGCAGAAATCATCAAGACCAGCTTTCTCAAGCTTATGGTAGACAACATCAAGAGCAGCGGCTTTTTCTGAAACAAACAAAACACTTTTTCCATCATACCTAGCTTCTGCAATGATGTTCGTAATTGTCTGAGATTTACCAGTTCCCGGAGGACCCTCTAAAACAAAGGAATCACCTTGTTTTGCACATTCAATTGCAGCGAACTGAGAAGAATCGGCATCAACAACATTGTGAAGAGGAAGGAAAGGTCTATTCTTTTCTTCCTTATCTTGTTCTTTACTAGCTTGAAGTTCCTGGTCCTGCTGTTCAAAAAGACATTTAACATTTGGATTCGCAGTAACAAATGACTCGTTGTCTTTAAGATCGTGATACCTTGCAATCTTAGAGAATGTGAAAAGTCCAAGGACCAAGTCGTTTGTAATATACCAGTCTTTTTTAAAGGCAATAATCTCCTCAATATTCTTTAAATAGGAGGAAACCGTAAACTTATCATGATCAAATTCAGGGAGATCAATTCCATAATCCTGCTTGAATAAGAAGGCGAGTGTATTATTGCAGGAAACCTCATTCAATCCATTCCTACCCAAGTAATTACGATGCGTATTTCGATCATAATAAAAACTGACCGGAACCAATAAGAGAGGAGAAGTAACTTCTTCTCCAGGCTTGCCATCTTTACCTTTTTCTTTCCAATGAAGCCTTCCGATTGCAAGGTGAAGAAGACTCACACCATGATCTTCAATAGAAGAACATTCCTGTCCGATAATTCGTTTCCTGCTTGATTTAAGAGAAGCGCGGTAAGGAAGCAAAAGAAGACTATCCAAGTCTCCTTTCCTCTGGTATTCGTTCCTTACTCGATTCATCCATTCTTTGCGAACAGAAAAATCAGTATTGTAAGAGTCATAAGTAACAAAGTTTTTATTCAGATAGCCATCAAAATCAAAGAAACTGAAATAATCTCCGTTCAATAAGGATTGAAACAAACTATCGGCCGAGCAATTCGAGACAACCCGCCTATTCGAATAATTATCCGAATAATAAAGAAGTTTGTTTCGCTTGCCCAAATTCAGCAATTGATTACAGCATTTTTGAAGATTAATTGAATCCATGATACTACGACTCCTTTACTGCTTATACGAAAGAATTTTAGCACATAATATCCAAAGTAGAGACCTAGAATCCAAGAAATCCATTTAAAGTATAAAACCAGCACCTAAACGGCCAGCAAATCCGAATTCCGATACTGCATGAACCAGTATGGAAAGTCACTGAATATAAATCGAACTCAATCAGAGTCTCTGAAATCACACCACCCTAAAAAGGCAAACTCCAAGAATTCTTATTTTACCCACTGTCTATATAAATAAGCTACTTAAAACAGAACTAGTTCTTCCAGTTGAATAACAGCCAACGTTTTCTTTATCATTAGAGTTGCTTCAATGGTTTTTTTAATACAATATATTTAGTTTAGATTACTTTGTTTTTTCAGAAGACTAATAGAACCTGTAGATTAACAGGAGAGATCAAAAAAGTATTTATTTAAGGACAAACTCAAGTGTGGAAGGCTGATGATCTGAATATAAGAAACCAGTTCCAACTTTAAGAGTAGATACTTTTTTCACTTCAACATTATCAGAAACAACAAAGCCATCGACGGTAGAGACAAAAGTCGAATCGGATTCGTATACAACATCACAGTCTCGGCAGCTAGGCTCATTATTTGCAGCATATACTGTAAAGCCATCATCAAAAGGCGAGGTTTTATCTTCTTTGAACCTGTAACTTAGCCAATCTGGTTTTGGCTGCTGGATTCTATCTTGATAAGGAACATTATTTCTGTCATATTGCGGATATCTGGGATTGTCTGTCAGCAAATCATGATTGAAATCACCCGCTGCAATGACATAGTTACCCTTTTCTGCTTCGCTTTTCCTAAAGGAATGGAGTTCTTTAATCTGGGTATCACGGATAACACCTCCTTCATCATAGGCGGACCTATGAGAGTTAATAAGAACGAATTCCTTTCCGTCTTTCCTTTTCCTTCGATTCACAGTGAAGCAACGATCTAAATCAAAGAATTTTGAAAACCCAGTTGCGATTGTATACTCTTTTCTTTCGCTCTCCTGAATCTGATATTTAGAATAAGTAGCCCTTCCTGATTTTGATTTTCCATGAGGGTCATTCAACGGATAGCAAAGATAGGCAGAATCAAAGTTGACAGCAAACGTATTGTCATATCCGTTCCTACTGTTCTCAATTTCTTCTTTTTGATTTATGTGATAGGAACGATCGGCATCAATATCTACTTCCTGAATTGCATAAAAGTCACTTTGTAGTTCTTGTATTACGGATATAGAACCATTGGTGTTCTTCTCTACATCTTCCCTCGAGATACCCTTTCCATAAGTTCCGCTCGTCTTTTTCCCGTCCTTGTCATAACCTTTATCCCTAAAGAAAGTATAATCCGGCGAATAAGCTCCAAAACCAATGTTATAAGTTGTGAGCGTAAGTGTCTTCCCGTTTTCGATAGTATCACTCTGCCCTTTTCCGTTAACTTCTAAAGAAGTGTTCCCAATTCGTTTATAGGAAAAGACAACGTATCCCACATAGGACAGGGCGGTAATCAAAGGAACTCCAATCACTACAGATACGGAAATCCAGATGATTTTCTTTACTTTCTTTTTCATTCTCTCTACCCACCTATATTAAAAATAATATAACAAAAAGCTTTTGCCCTTGTTAACTTATTTCGAAAATGAGATTCCTATTTTCTGCTTTTTGATAGAGCAAAAATAGAATGAGATCACGGAAGCCCTAATCCTTTTTTATCATAGAAACAAAAACTTATTATGATTCTTATCAAAGCTTCGTCGAAAAACTGGCGCTTCATTGGAAACACTTTGTCACAAATTCAACAAAGAAAGCAAAAACACAGATTATCGAATGGCGGCTAGCCTGTTTTCTTATGCAATCCACTATCCATCAACAGATTGCAGTAAACTACTGAAAGCAATATCCTCTTTATTAAAAGAGTAAGACTTGGCTGGACAACGAATTCAGGATACTTGGTTTATCAACAAATAATAAACCCGATTAAATTCTCTTTCCGCAGTGGTTGCAGAACTTAGAATCTTTTGCATTTTCGCTCTGGCAATAGGGACACTTAACCCTTTCTGGAATTTCAGCGCCACAAGCATTACAGAATTTGGCATCCTTAGGATTCTGTTTTCCGCATTTCGGGCAAGCTTTCGTTTCTTCCTGCCATCCTTTCCGAATCCCTTGCGCAACATCTTTGTAGTATTCCTTGGCGGAGTCTGCAGTCTCCTCCCGCCTGTAATTAACATAGTCCTTGTGAATCGGAGCAGAAATCGATGCACTGAAACGGCCCCTAGGTCCAATAATTCCAAACCTCAGAAAAGAGCTACCGAAAAACATAAGGAACCTAGGAAGCGGGAACAACCTCATACGTTCGGTGCAGATGCAAAAGACTAGCAGTCCGATTCCGGTAAGAAGAAGAACAATACCGACAATTAAAAGGATTCGCGCAATTTTCCGATACTTTCCATTTCGAATTTCATTGTTGTCTTTCATAATTCGTTCCCTCCATTTAAATTATATCATGTAGCAGAAAAAATACGATATTTGTCTTTCACAGGTATCGTAAATTTAAATAAAAAAGCAGGGATAGTCTATCCCCACTTTGTTTTCTTGCAGATTAGTTTATAGCCAATTCGGACTACTCGTTTCCGTACGGGCGGAATCCTGAGATTGGACACCTTAACCCTGGTGTGGTGTTCAAGATAGGTATAAAGAGAACGGTTCTTCTGTTTGAATTCATTCCGGTATTCTTTATAAGCCTGATCTTTTTCGTCACTCGGACTACAATAGATAAAGGCCCTAGTGGAATAGGAAAGAATTGCAAGAAGATGAACCCTATACCGATATTGTTTCTTATGGAGCTTCTTCAATTCCTCCTTCGTGTAAAGGAGAGAAATATACCGCCTGACTCTTAATTGCTGGTCATAACGTTTGACCCTGTTTGCAATATTGACAGACTGATCGCTACGTCCGATGAAATATCGGTACAAATCGACTGGAAGATAAAACATCTTATTTACTGCGATAAGAGGCTGATAGGTATAAATATTGTCGACATAGAATGTCTTTTCAAGAAGTCTTGTATTTGTTTTACGAAGGACATCCACACTATAAGTCAACGAATGCATCCTGATGAATTCATCGGGCAAAAAACGTTTTACCTTCTTCCAAGTAAAAATCTGATTCCTAGGAAGCTGCCGTTTATAGTTTGCAACATAGCTCTCATGCTTCCTGACATTTTCATAGACATAGTTGGTAAAGAAAAGATCAATCTTATCACCATTATCAACATGTTCTTTGATACAGGAAAGGTATTCTTTATAAGCCTTATCATCAACCCAGTCATCCGAATCTACGACTTTCAGATAGACACCCTTAGCCTGTTCGATGCCAATATTGACACCGGAGCCATGTCCGCCGTTCTCTTTGTGAATAGCACGGACAATGGTCGGATACTTCTCCCTATATTCGTTTGCAATCTGATAGGTTCCATCCGTAGAACCATCATTGACAATTAAAATCTCAACATCTTCTCCTCCAGGAAGAAGCGTATCAATACAATGTCTCCTATAGGCAGCAGAGTTATAGCATGGTACAACAAATGTAATATATTTCATCTAGCCTCCCAGTCATTCAAAGCAGAAATCAGGCACTTGCCTTTTCCGCTTTCTTCCTCTGTTTAATCCTCTTCTTTTTCCTACGATGAGCTTTGAAATAAGCGTGAAGCCCTTTAAAGAATTTTCCATTGAACCTGATCCTTAGACCATTTAGTTCATCGAAGGAAATCCTACCTCCCGACCTACGGGAAAGACCCCGCATAGGATTATAGAACATTCCCCTGACTAATGTATTCGCAGTCTGTCTCTTTCCAAAGGCACGCAGAACTTTTTCAGCGGTACGAATGGCAAACGAGAAGAAACGACCAGTCCAGCCTTTTGCATATCTCAGATCCATGACTGTCGTGTTATAATCCACAACCCTCTTATGCTTTTTCTTCTTTTCATCTTCCTCAACATCAATCTTCCGGTCTAATAGCAGGAAAAAGTCATCCAATCTTGCTTCTTTGACTTTTCCAGTCGCATAGCAAGTATTCAGAAGCGGATTATTGTCATCCAAAACAACTCCGTCTTCCGAAATTCGGGAAGTCAAACGAATGTCTTCGCTGGAGGAGCCGATTTCAACGACATACTCGCCCTTCTCAGTTTCAAATTTGTTATCTTTAACATTAAAGAACCGGAAGGTATAGTCATCAAACGGAATGAAAACTTCTTTTTCTTCGCCCGGATTCAATGCAACTTTCTTAAAGCCCTTCAATTCATGGATTGGACGGATTACTTTTGAATTCGGAAGAGAAATATACCTCTCTGCGACTTCTTTTCCAAAACAGTTACCTGTGTTCTTCAAACGGAAAGAAACGCCCTCTTCGGAGACCTTAATATCAGAATACGAGAATGTCGTGTAACTCAATCCATATCCGAAGGGATATCGGACCTTGACCTTTGCACTCTGGTAATAACGATAGCCGACAAATAATCCCTCTTTATAAAGAACCTGATTGCTCTTGCTCGGGAATTCATCATCGAAAGGAATATCTTCTTCTTTCCTTGGATAGGTTTCAGCAAGTTTGCCGCTTGGATTCACCTTTCCCGAAAGAAGATTCAGAATACCTCTTGCACCTGCCTGACCAGAAAGATAAAGATGCCTGATAGCATCACAGTCACTTTCAAACGACCTATCCACAACAGAGCCACAGGAAAGAAGGACGATAATCTTCTTGCCAGTTTTCTTCAGCTCATGGAGAAGATCAAGCTGATTCTGAGGAATCTGGATATCTTTTCGATCCAAGCCTTCTGCTTCGGTGACTTCGTCAAGTCCCATGGTATAAAGAACAATGTCAGCTTTTTCGGTAAGGGCTACTGCTTTCTTAACAAGAGAAGACTTCTTTTTCCCATAGCGATCAAAACCTTGTTCATAACCGACAAATTCAAAAGGATACTCCTCATTCAGCTCAAGCAAATCATCCAGCTTTGTCGGATTGACAATGGAAGAGCCGGCACCCTGATAACGCGGATTCTTGGCAAAGTCTCCGATAATCGCAACCTTATCCGTCTTTTTCAACGGAAGAATATGATTTTCGTTCTTCAGTAAAACCGCAGAGTCCTCAAAACATCTTTGAGCTAATTCATGATGGTCTTCGACAGAATAGGAATAATCCTTGCTGACAGCATCTTTCGTTTGATCAATCAGAGTAAGAATCTCATCGACGCGTTCATCTAAGACGCTTTCCGATAATGTACCGTTTTTAACCGCTTCCACAATTTCCTTGTCTGTGGTCCCATCCGTGGAAGGCATCTCCAAAGCATCACCGGCTTTCAGGCCAGCAACACGATCATTGTCGCCTCCCCAATCGGTCACAATCCTTCCTTGGAAAGAAAAATCGCCCCGCAGAATATCTTTCAGCAAATGTTCATTCTCATTGGCAAAGGTTCCATTCAACCGGTTATAGGAGGACCTAATACAACTATTCTTTCCCTCTTTAATTGCAATCTCAAAGCCCGTAAGATAAATTTCACGCAGCGTACGTTCATCTACAACAGAATCATATACCCTACGGCGAGTCTCTTGATTATTACAGGCAAAATGCTTAATGCAGCAGGAAACACCTTGTGATTCAATACCTCTTGCATAACTAGCAGCCATTTTGCCAGCAAGATAAGGATCTTCGGAAAAATATTCAAAATTTCGTCCACAACGTGGATTCCGTTTGATATTCCTTCCAGGTCCTAAAAGAATATTGACCTTTTCAGCCCGGGCCTCTTCACCAAGAGCTTTGCCCCTTTCTTCACCAAGTTCCGGATCAAAAGAGGAAGCCATAGTCGCAGCCGTTGGGAAACAAGTTGCGGGGATAGATGGGTTCAATCCAAGATGATCTGCGGCTTTCGCCTGTTTTCGAACACCATGAGGGCCATCCGAAAGAAACATAGAAGGAATCGAAAGACGATCAATATTTTTCGTCTGCCAGAAATCTTTTCCAGAGCATAGAGAAGCTTTCTCTTCCAGCGTCCTCCGTTGAATCAGGTCAGCGTGTTTCATATGACACCCCCTTAATAAAAAAGAAAGTTTGTCAAAATTATAGTGAAAAGAAAGCCTTTTCACAGAAGAAAAGGCGTAACCTGTATCTATATCGTCCTATTTTGCATCTTTTTATACGACGAAAAGAAAAATTAATAGGCATGAAGGGCACCATTGACAAGGCAAGTCTTAGCACCGCATTCATTTCCTTTCTTCAACCTCTGACGAATCTCTTTTTCTTTTAGTTCATCAAGCTTTCTATCTTCTACGTATGATAAACAGCCAGCCCTAAAAGAATCCCCGCAGCCGATCGTATCCGCTATTTTGGAAACAGGCGTGCTCTTTTCAAAATAGGATTTTCCTTTATAGAAAGCATAGGCACCCTTCTTTCCATCCGTGACTAGAATCAGCTTTGCCGAATGGGAATAGAACTCCATTGCCTGTTTCAAATTATCTTTTTTAGACAACCTAAGAATTTCCTCTTTTGTGAATTTCACAATATCGCAAAGGGAAACCATCTCTTGGTAATAAGATACATACTTCTGGTTTTCTTTAAAGATGTCTTGACGGAAATTAATGTCAAATGAAATAATCTTATTTCTATTTTTCCTTTCTTTTACAAAAGATAAAACTGATTTTCGAGCTGAGATATCCGAGACAAAAAGCGAACCAAAATGAACCCTGTCACACTTGGAATAAGGAAGAGCCTTCCTCTCCTTTAGCGAAAAATCGTAATCCGCTCCATTCTTTCGGATAAACTGAAAAGTACCCTTATCCTTCAGATAAAAAGCAATCGTTGTTTCCTTATCTTTTCGAAAGGCCACCTTTGGGTGAAAACAAGAGGGACACTTTTTCAAGGAATCGGATAGAAAACTGCCTAAAACATCTTTTCCGACAACACCATAGAAAACAGTTTCTTTTCTAAGATCCGCAAGATCAGAAGCCACATTTAAAGCAGCACCGCCCCTATTAGCAGTCAGATCAAGCCGTCCATCTTTTTCATTTTCAATCCTATCGACAAGGATTTCACCGATTACCAGTATCATATGGTCTACCTCTACTTAGATTATAACGCAGAAGAAAAGAGGAGTCGCCTCCTCTTTATTCATTAGACTTCTCGTTTTTTTCTTCTTTTTCGGCTGTTTTCCGTTCCCTCTCTTCGAGAAAATAGTCTTGCCGTGAAATAATCAGCCGTCCTCTCCAAGCGGGCTTGAAATGGAAGGCTAGCCTCCTAGACAAACCAGCTAAGATACCACCGAGAGTATCCGCGACGATGTCTCCCATCGTATCCCTAAGAGCAAACTCCCTTCCCTCTCTTGTTGTATAGAAGGCAAGGACTTGTTCCGGTGTAATTTTCGTCCTATCCAAGTCACCATTTGGAAGTCTTGAATATTCGAAGTCTTCCGGTACATATTTTTGCCTGTCAACACCAGTCCACCTATCCCTACACCATTCATACCTTTCCCACCTGCATTCGATGGCAATGCCAAAGAATACACCGAAGATAATAGCAAACAAGTCCTGATATTTGCCTTTGTTTGTCTTTCCTAAGAAATAACGGAAGATACCATAGCCAAGGATAGAGAACTGCAAGGCACCCATTCCATGCCTAATCTTATCGTATCCTTTGACAAAGCGATAAACTTGGCACGCTTCACCAAGAATAATGGCACAGAAGAGGTCTAACGCAATACAGATATCGACAAGAATCGAACAATGGACTTTGAAGATCTTTTCAATAAGGATAACACCGAAAACGCCAAGGAATGCAGTCCTCGCACCGATGATAACCAACCTGGATTGGTTCTTATCCCAAAGAATACAGACTCCGTTCCTAGATAAAATACCTAGAAGTGCCCTGATGGAATAGAGGACTGTCTCACCAATAATGAGTAGCAGTCTTGATTTCGGCCTTGTGATTTTCATTGTCTTTTTATTTTAAATCACTTATTCTTCTCTACAAAATATATTTACATTTTTCTTTCTTTTTTTCTGATAAAATAAACTCAAAGAATAATAGAAAAGAATGAAACAACCAGATTTTCTCCAGAAAGGTGATACCATCGATAGGATAGCCCCATCCTTTGGTATTACAACCGAACCTTATATCACCCGTTTTAAAAACGCACTTGATGTTTTCAAGAAACTCGGATATTCTCTTCGCCTTTGGAAGAATGTCTATCGTGCCGAGGGGCTGGCATCTTCCGCTTCCCCAAAAGAAAGAGCCGAGGAATTTAGGACTGCCTATTTCAGTGATTCAAAGCTTCTTTTATCCGTCGGCGGAGGAGAGAGGGAAGTAGACAGGCTTCCTTATCTTGATTTTGAAAAAATAAAAAAGGCTAAGCCAAAATGGTTCTTAGGCTCTAGCGATAACACAAACCTAGCCTTCACCCTGACCACCATTGCAGGAGTCATGTCCATCTACTCTTCCAATGCACCATCTTACTTTTCCTTCCCCTTGTGCTATGCAGAAAAAGATGCCATAAGAAGGCTAAGCGGAGAAAAAGAATACAAAGGCTATTCTTATTTTTCTCCTCCCTTCGAAACCAATAACCCTCTAGAGCCTCTTCATTTGACCGAAAAGAAAATCATCACACCGATTCATTATCAATCCGAAGTCAAAGGGACAAGGATTGGCGGATGCTTAGACTGTCTTTTGACCTTGTGCGGAACCCGGTTTGACCAAAGGAAAGAATTCCAAAGCAAGCACAAAGAAGGCCTTATCTTCTATCTTGAGTCCTGCGACCTGAATCCGTTAGCAATCTATCGAGGACTGATTCAGTTAAGAGAAGCTGGATGGTTTAATAACACAAACAGGTTCCTCTTCGGCCGGCCGCTTTGCCAGAAGCAGGAGATTCTATCTATCGATAGCAAAAAAGCAATCTTAGCAGCTCTCGAAGAATTACATAAACCAAGGCTACTCGATGTCGACTTAGGACATATCCCGCCATCTCTTCCTTTTAAAAACGGAGCGGAAGCAAAAGTCTCTCTCAATCGAGAGAAAAACATCATCATCCAATACAGGGAATAAAAAAAGGAGGCCGGACGCCTCCTTTTTTAGTTCTGATTTTAGAGAGTCGGAACGTTTGTCTTTCCGTCTTCTCCTGGATGATCTTTGAGATAGTTGATGATAGGAGTAAAGTTCTTATCCTTGTTACCGACCTTGCACTTACTGACCTTAGTCTCTTCTCCAGAGACAAGAGCAGCTGCAAGCTCATGGCATCCCGGATAACCGCAGTTACCGCAGTTTGCGTTCGGAAGCATGGCTTCCACTTCTTTGATACGAGGATCTTCTTTGACAGCAAGCTTCTTACTAGCAATCGTAAGGAGGACGCCAAGAAGAGCTCCGATACCAAGGAGGACAGCAAATGCAATACCAGCCATTGCCCAATTATTCATGATTTTGATTCTCCTTTTCGTTTTGAATCTTCTTTTCAGATTTTTCTTCTTTCTTTTCTGGGACAGCCCGGATCGGACACGTTGGTGCTAATTGACATCCTTTGCAGGTTCCTTCCTCTGGCTTCAAGTGCTCACATCCTTTCGGAACAGGAGTCCGATGATTCAGAATGCAGACTAGAATGAAAACAGAGACAAGGACGACAACAAAGAGAACACCAAGAGAAATCTGTGCTGGACGAGAAAGCAGAAAGTTAAGCACCGATGCCCCTTAAGCCCCTGATAGCAATTGCCCTGATACCGGCAACAACCAGAGCTTCCGCAGTTCCACGGAAAGCCTTCGGAGTCGTAGAAGTGTTTTCCTTCCTGCGTTCACGGACACAAGCGAAGATGACAATCCTAATGAGATAACCTAAGGAAGTACCAAGAGCGTTAGCCCTGCTCCTTCCGAAGTTCTGGGCCATAGTCTGACCGACCTTGATTCCGACATCCGTATTCTCCTGAACAACACCGAGAACAGCACAGTTGGTCGTAATCAAAGGTAAGTAGATACCAAAGGCCTTGTAAAGGGTAGGAGAGAATTTCTTAATGAACCTGCCGACAATCTGAACGAGGGAAGCGATAACAAGAATATAAGTAAGAGTATCCCTGAACACAATCTTGAGCGGAACTAAGACATAGTAGTAAAGCGGCCAGCAGATAAGAGCAGCAAGCCTGATAACGAAGACAACGGCAAGACCCATTGAGAAAGAGTTCTTGACCTTGTTGGAAACGCCCATGAAGGCGCAGATTCCATAGAAACGACTTAAGACAACGTTGTTTACGAGCCTGTCCGTCAAGATGGCAAGCAGGAAGGTAACAATATATGGTGTAGCAGCAGTCATTGTGATTAAGCTCCTTTCTTAGCCGTCTTAGCAGCATTCATCCTCTGTTTCTTGAGTTCGAATTTCTTCTTGTTCTGTTTATGAAGAGTGATAGCATTGATGACAAAGAGAACAACACCGAAGACAATGAAACCACCAGCTGCATTGGTGAAGACAGACCTAGAGAAGTCATAGGAAGCGCCTTTGAGAATCGGAAGCGAATAGGTCGGAATAAAGGTGAAAACCTTTCCGAAGGTAAGCCTACCGGTTCCAAGGATTTCACGGATCAAGGCGATGATGACAATGGCAAGAGTGTATCCGATACCATTTCCAAGACCGTCTAAGAGAGAATCCAAGGGGCCATTGTATTTTGCAAAGGCTTCTGCACGGCCGAGAACGACGCAGTTAACAACAATCAAAGAGAGGAAGACGCCTAAGGAAGCATACAGGTTCGGAATGAAGGCGTTTGTAAACCTCTTAACTATAGTAACGAAGGCTGCAATGATGACGATGAAAGCAGGAATCTCGATTTCCTCTGGAATCAGCTTCCGGAGAAGAGAGATGATAACGTTCGAACAGACAAGAACAAAGGTGAAGAGAATACCCATACCTAACGCTGTCTCGAAGGAAGTCGTGACAGCAAGTGCAGGGCAGGTGCCAAGGACAGCAATGAAGAGAGGGTTATTCTTGAAGATTCCGGTAACGAAGGCAGCCTTATGGCGTAAGCTGCTCTCGCTTTTCTGTTTCGGAGCCTTCGTTGCGGTTTCAGTTACCGCAGTTTCTTTATTTGCAATCATAGTTAACGTGCCTCCGCATCATGAATCGCTTCGTTCCTCCTGTCGACAAGGAGTTGAGCACCGGAAGAAGAACCGGCAACGACACTCTTCCTATCCTGTTTAAGGAAGGCTTTACGGTCGCTAGAAGCATTGTAAGCATCGATGAACTTGCTCTTAATCGGAGCGTAGTAGCTTGGAGTCTGTCCGTTTTCGATGACAGCAATCTTTCCTAAGCTTCCATCGAGATAGATGGCAAAGCTGATTTCCCTGTGCTTCTTACCGCCCTGGGTATCATTCTCGCCTTTCAGATCATAGACATAAGCGACATCCTTGCCAGCCAAGGTAGCCTTATCAATTTTCTTGATGAAGGAACCTGAAGCATTGCTGAGAAGCGAGAAGCCATCGACTTCACCGCTTTCGAAGCAGGCAAAGCGGGAATCCTGCTCAGCTGTTCCGTTAGAAATCGACCTAGCCTCGAGTGCAAATCCCTTTAAGGCTGCCTGAGTATCATCCAAAGTGGATCCGGAATTCGAAGAATCATCGTCTTTGTTAGCATCGCTTGGCCAAGTCGGTCCAGCAGTGATATCACTTCCGGAAGCACTGCCGTTGCCCTTTAAAGAATCAAGGTAAGCGGCTTTGTCTTCGGCTCCGTTGAAGCCGCTAACAAAGGCTTCTGCAGAGGCAGAGGCACTGTATCCGCCATCGAAGACCATCTTTCCGTACTTATTGTCCTTGGTAATAGCGAGATAGACCGGAATTCCTTCTTCGCCAGCTTTCAGCTTAGCGAAGTAAAGGTTACCGACCACTTCGTCTTCGCCCTTGCTAGCCGTATAGGCTTTCTGGACATAGGTGAGCTTATAGGCAGAGAGAGAAATGTCTTTGTAATGATCAGCAACATCCTTGCCAAAGGCAGTCTGGCCTTGTTCGCTGACATCGCTGGTAACTGTAACTACCTTGCCAGAACCAACATCCACAGCTTCGCTGATCCTAGAGTTAATCAAGTTAGCACCGAAAGTAGCACCGCATTTGACGTTGTTAAGAGCAGCTTTCTTATCATCAGCCTTGTTGAAAAGATTGATGTAATTGTCTTCCAAGGTGCTCTTATAGGTTTCAGAGTTTTCAAGGATAGACCTTTGAGTAAGGTCACCATTATTGTAGACACCAATCAACAGAGTAACAGAACCATATTGGTTCGTACCAGAAGTCTTGAAGAGCGTACCGACTTTAGCACCATCTTTGGTTGCATCCCAGCTGTTCTTAACATAGCTAAGAGTAAACTGAGATAAGTCGTTCTCTTTATCAGAAATATCGACATCTTTGCCAAACGGAATCTTCTTCTGAGATTCAAGCTGCTTTATAGCATTGTTGGCAATGACCGGAGCAGTGATAGCATTGACAACACCGATCAAACCAGCGGAAATACCGGCAATCGCAGCTAAGGTAATAGAAACCTTGAGAATTTTCGATTTCATTAGAAAACCCTCCTGCAGGAAGCCCAGATTGTAATAAGAGTCGGAATGAGGATGACAATTCCTAAGACAAGCCTGTTCTTCCAAGTGTACTTAGTCGTAGACCACTTATAGTATCCGATAACCGGAGTTAAAGCATTGCCCATCAGGATAGAGAAGGCAACACCTTCCGGAAGGGAACCAAAGAGACGGATGACCCTAGTGCAAGCACCAAGGAAAGCAGCATAAATCAAACAATCTGGATGAGTCAGCGGAGAAGTGACCGGATCGGTTGCCCTAAAGACAGCACCGAAGAGAAGTCCACCGCTTAATAACTGATAAGCCCTGAAGGCAAACGGATAGCTAGCCGATAAGGTCTCTTTGTTGCCACCATAGATAATGGCGCCAACAATCAAAGACCTAAAGGCAACTGTTCCGATGTACCTAGCCGGAATGCGCCAATCAATCGTATGACGGACAATCAGGTAAACAAGACCAATGAGAATAGCAATCTTGCAGGTTTCACCAAGTAAACCATTCCTCTTTCCTAAGAACCTATCGAGAAGAGCAGAGGAATTGATGGAATAGACCTTAGTGGCTAGAGAGAACTTAGACGGATCTAAGGCAGTAGCGCCGGTGAAGACTTCATTCGGAGCAATCGTTGTGGAAGCAGGGTTAGCATACTTGCTGCCGAAGCAGAGCTTAGCGAAGACCCTTCCGACAAGAGCAGGATTGAAGATATTCTTTCCCGTTCCGCCGAAAACAAGCTTGCCAAGAACCATACCGAAGATGGCACCAATAATTAAAGGATAATAAATGAAGTTCGGATTTGTAGTGGCGACAGGCCTGATTAAGGCATAGATGACGCCAGAGACAAGCGGAACCATTGCATTATCAATGGTGTAGCATCCGATAGCATGTTTAAAATGCTCGGCAAGGCTATGCTTATTGCCATCGTAAGGAATACGATGATAAATAAGGACAAAGACGAATTCGCAGAGTTCCCTGACCGCAACAGAAATCAGGATATTGCGAAGAGCAGCGATGGGATAATAGACAAAAGCAGCAACAACAACAGGAAGAAGAGCGATAAGGACATCAAGCCTCCTGCGGAAGAGAGAATCCTTCCGGTGAATATGAGGTGCGTTTTCTTTGACGAATACCATATTACTTTAACCTCGCAATGACTTTGGCACGTGCAACATAGGACTTCACATCGATATGGCTCGTGCAGGAGTAGGAGCAAAGGCCGCAGCCGATGCAGTTCTGCGGATTGAGAAGTTTGATCTTCTCACGGTCGACTGGCCTCGTGTTCCTCGTGTTCCTGATGGTGACCGGCTGTAAACCAACGGGGCAAGACCTGACACAAGAACCACAGCGGATACAAGGAGAAGGCTTAACATCCTTATGATCAAAGACAAGAACGGATGTGACAGTCTTCGTGATGATAGCGTCATCACTCGGGAGAGATTCACCCATCCTAGGTCCACCTAAGATAAGGGTCTTCTTGTCTCCTTCGGTATAGCCTCCGCAGGCTTCGATAACGTACTTTAAAGGTGTTCCGACACGGACTTTGAAGTTCGTCGGATGTTTAATGCCGTCACCAGTGACAGAAATAATACGTTCCGTTACCGGAAGGTTGTACTTAACTGCCTTATAGATACCAATAATTGTGGAGATATTGAAATTCCTGATGCCATATTCGCTCGGAAGATGTCCCTGCTCGACAGTAATGCCAGTGGCAGACTTGATCCTTGCGACTTCCCATCCTTGTGGATAGAAGTTTCCGACTTTTTTAACAGAGATTCCATCATTCGGGCAACGTTCCAGATAGCTGTTGTACAGTGCTTCGAAATCCTTGTAATCCTTCTTGATGCAGATCCTTGCCTTGTGGCAATTGAAAGCTTGCCTGACAAGCTTGATGCCTTTGACGACAATTTCCTGATCTTCTAAAGCAATGCGATGATCAGCGGAAATATAAGGCTCGCATTCGATAGCATCGATAAGAATCGTATCAATCTTCTTATCGGTATCAAACTTCACATAAGTCGGGAAGGAAGAACCTCCTAGACCAACCGATGCTTTTTCCTTAAGGATTTCAACCCTGTCCTTGCGGGTCAGCTTGGAAACTTCCTCGTCAGTCCGTTCTTTGCCAATGCTCGGATCCACGGTATCCTGGAAATCATTCTGGATTTTCCTGAAATCCGTCCTCTTTCCAGAACGATGATAGTGTTTTTCAAGTCCGATATAGGTTCCGGAGCAGGTTGCATGAATCGGCTGATCAAAGAACTTGGCATGACGCCTGCCAATGACCTGATAACGATTGACATGGTCACCAGGCTGAATATAGACTTCTGCTTTTGGGCAACGGGCATTCGCCGTTGCGATATAAAGGAATTCAGGAACCTTGAGACTCACCGTCGGCTGAGTCGCAAGTTTCTTGTTTCCTTCAATAGTCGTTGTCTTCTTAATCATTTTTCTGACCTTTTCCGGTTTTACTTTAAAGCTTCCTGTAAAGCGCCGTAGATAGCAGCCGAAATACGAGTATCGGTCTGGGTTGCGCCGGCACCAACATAACGATATTTCTCGACAACATCGTATTTAGTGGCTTCTAAGTCAGCCGGATTGATTTCGACTTTAGCACCAGCGAATTCCTGAGCTAAAGCTTCATTGATAGTCTTTCCGACTAAGGCTTTCTCGATTTCGCTCTTCACAGTAGTGTAGTACTTATAGTAAGCAGTACGGGACTCAGTAGAAGAGAAGGTGTACTTGGCAGTAAAGTTGGTTGCAGAAACACCCCATTTACTAGAGGGATCCGTGATAGTCGGTTCGCCGGTTTCAATGGCGGTAATCTTCTTTTCGGCATCATAAGAGAGTTTGACTGCTGCTCCATAGTAGCTCTTCCAAGCTGCGATGTAGTAGACAGTGTAACCATAGACATAGCCTTCCTTCTTCAGTCCACCGACTGTGAAGGTGTTGTCCTTGATATCCGTTCCTTTGGTCAGAGTGAGTTCTGCGAACTTATGCTTCGTGAACGGATCAGAATTAATCCTGTAAGCAGATGCTGCTTCAAATAAAGCAACATTGATACGGCTTGTGGTCTGAGTTGCACCAGCGCCTAAGAAATCATAGTCCCCAGGAACAAAAGATAAGCTTCCTTCCTTGTTCTCAACGGAAGCAGATAAAGTGGCTTTATAGATATCAGCAGCTGTCTTGCCTTTTAAAGCAGCTTTCCTATCCTGCTCTAAATACTGAGCATAGTTATCGATATAGATTGGATCAGAATCATAGTGAGCACGATAGATGCTAGTCCTATTGACATCGCCAGCAGTTGGAACACCGACCTTGACATCCTTGACAGTCTTGTCAGCGTCGAAGGAAACAGCAACAGCAGCACCATAGTAGCTGCCCTTTGCCCACGGATTCTCATAACGCCTCCAGCCATAGGCCGTATTCGTACGATAATCGAAGTAACCGTTCTGATTTTCTTCCGCAGTGACATAGTCAGCCTTCCTGTGGTTGTAGGAAGCATAGAATTCCTCGCCATGGTTTCCAGTGTTGGCACCTTCTAAGGCTTCATCAACGATTCCGCCTTCATCCGGTTCAGCGACATCGGTAGAAAGGATGCCTTCCCTAGCTGCAGCAACAGCTAAGTCAAGACGGGTGTTAGTCTGGGTGGCACCAGCAGAAAGGAATCCGCCATTAACCGGTTTGAAGTGAGAGCCCTCACCACCGCCTAAGACAATTTCAGCAGCTTTAAACTGATCCTTGAGTTTTTCCGTGACAACTTTGCCTACCAAAGCGTTGTTCAGAAGCTCTTCGCCTTTCTGATAGAACTCGATGAAATTATCTGGAGCGGTTAAAGAATACCAAGGGGTGAAGTTACGTGCACCTTTCCTAGGAGTTCCAAGATAAACATGGTCAATGACTTTATTGGCTTTGACCTTAATCTTAACAGCAGCAGCATAGTAGGCACGGAACTGGGTATACCTAGAATAGCCATAAGATCCATCGGTTGTCTTCCTGTGTCCAGTCTTGACATCATTACCAGTCGGAAGATCAGAGCTCTTCAGATTATTGGCAACATGGGCAAAGACGTGGGCGTTCGGATTGTTCTCGCTAAGATAAGCAGCGGCAGCAGCAAAGATGGCACGCTCGGTACGAGCGGCGGTCTGAGTTGCACCGGCTTTGACAGTCGGATCGTTCTTGGAAACGGTGTAAGTTCCGCTATCGGCTTCTGTCGGTTTCAGGTTCGGCTGGCAAACGGCATCCTTTAAGGATTTGAATGCATTCCTGACCGATTTATTTGCGAAAGCAGCGTTGAGATCTTTCTCATAGTTAGCGATGTAGTCATTATAAATATCGTAACCAGAAGTCCTGGCATAGTAAGGAGTGAAATTATGAACGCCCTCATCCGGAGCACCTAATTTGATTTCCTTAATCTTGCCATCCGCAGTGATAGTGAGCTTAACTGCGGCACCATATTTGGACTTGGAAGATCCCCAATCCTGTTCATACTCAATCCAGCCATAAGCAACTTTTGTACCTTTGACGGATTCTGTGTATCCGCCTAAATAAGTACGGGTTCCCCTATAAGCATCGGAGTAGACGTCTTTCTTCTTATCCAATCCTTCTAAGACAGAAGCATACGGATCCGGAGAAATTTCCTTGACGGAGCTACCAGAGCTTTCACCCCCGGCAGATGGGGTGACGGAATCCGGAGTAGACGGAGTGACGGTCGGTTGTTCCGTTTTTGAGCAGCCGACAAGAGTGACAGCAGAGAGGAGAGAAAGAAAAGTCAACAGTTTGATTTTTTTCATATTAAACCTCGATTACGCTTGCGCGACGGTTTTATTATTTTATCAGAAACTGCTTTCAGCTGCGCATTTATTTCTATATTTTTAAGGAAAAAACCGCTATTTTAGTGCTTTTAGCACAGAAATAGAGTTTTCAGGGTACGGGAAATAGCCTGGAGTAACATTGGTAAACAGATGGGCAGACTGATACCTCTTGTCCGTCCTTAAGTAGATTTCACTGAAATCAAAGTTGCTTTTTGTCTTTACAGTGCTGATGGAAGAAGCGGAGAGATCTGAATAATCCCCTTTGTATTCGCTGCCATCATTTAAAACCGAAATGGGATACCCTTTGTTAGAAAGAGGGGAAAGAGAGTTCCTAGTATAAGAATAAAGGGAATCCTCATCATTCTTTTTCCCTTTATAGCAGAGCATCAGGTCTCCATCAAAGGAATAAATCGCATTCAGCTTTTTGAATAAACCATAGGCTTCCTGGACACTCTTAGTGTTCCTGATAGCAGTGGTATACCTGTCTGCAATTCCAGTGTCATCAATGATTACAGAGACCTGATCAAAGAAGGGCGAAGAAAAGCCATTCTCGGTATTGAAAATATGATCTCTCCGATTAATCTCTTTTGTTTCTTGGTTGTAGCAATAGAAATAGTGCTCATAGTAACCAGAAGTGGACCTGTTAAAAGAACCGCTGAATTCAAGATACCTCTCTGCTGGATTCTTTTTTCCATCCATCCTCTGCTCTTTATAAACAGGGTTTGTATAACTGATTTTCCATGGTTTATCATCCGGTCTTGATCCAACAGCAAGAATAGAAGAAGAACCGGAATTAATCATCAATGAAGTACCAGGATAAACTTTTTCAAAATACTTTGCTACTTTTTTTGTGGCAAATCCTTTTGCCGATCCACCAAGATTCCTTCTAGGAACAATTCTTTTCCCATCTCGTATAATGGTATTCAAGCGAATCGTGTGTTTTTCAGGATTAAAGGTGATTGAATTCTTGGTCTCATCAAGAGAAGAAGGAACGCTTTCCCTTGCATTAGAAATCTCTTCTTCTGTGAAATCATCTTTAAAACGAACGTTGGTTGCCAAACTCAGGGCTTTGTTCAAAGCTTTGCCAGAGTATTCGTCCTCAGATAATTTCTTTTCGTAAAGACTAGAAAGACTTTCCGAAAACCTGTTAAACAAAAGGGATGAATTGATTGTGAAATCATAACTTGTCTTAATCAAATCAAACAGAAAAGGATCGACTTCAATGTCAGTATCCGGATGGTCATTCAGATATTTGACGTTGATGATTTGTTTCCTGTTGATTGCATTACCCCTATCATCTCGTTCCGTCACTTGCCGATAATCATAGTGATTATCACTCAAGGCATGGTAATAGCAGAACAAAGAGTTGAAGTCAGAAGCAATGACCCGCAAATCATCTTTATCAAAGTCATCCTCGTAATAATACAGACGGCCTTGGATAGAAGTGCTAAAAGGACTTACACCCACCCTTGTTGCCCCCTCTGGAGCAACAACACGGACATCTCCTGAAGCGATTCCGATATAGAGAGTCTCCATGGAATAGATTTTCTCTTCGCCTTTCGGACGAGAGGAGACATTTCCGGAAGATGGCAAAGAACCAGAGGCATTAGCCCCGGACTCCTTTCCTGTTTGGCAGCCGCTAAGCAGACAAACAAGAGATAAAGCAATAACGATTTTCTTTTTCATTTGAGCTCCTTTAGGACAGAGACAACCTCTTTTGTTAGTTTTTCCTGACTAATCTCAGCTCTCTGAAACCTGTCTGAAGTCCTGTAATAATCTTCTTCAAAAGAGCCATGGTAAGTAGAGAGATACTTTTTAGGAAGGCTCTTCAAATCCGAAAAGTCACCCGAATAGCTTCCGTTTTCTGTTTCAACCACTGGAAGAGCGTTTTCCTGAAGGGGAGAATAATCGGACATCTTGTAAGAATACAACTCACCATCGCTATTCTTAACTGACTTCCTGCAAAGCATCAGGTCAGCATCTGTAATTCCATAGGATAGATTCAATCTCTCAAACAAGGCTTTCGCATCCGCTAAAGACTCTGTATTCCTTAAAGCAGTCGTGTACCTATCGGCAAGACCAGCATCATTAAGGAAAACGCTGATTTGATCAAAATAAGAACAAGAATAACCCGTTTTTGGATTAATAATATGACTATTCCGAACAAATGGTTCTTCTGGATAGTAGATTCCATTCTCATCGGGAAGATAAGAATAGAAATACTGCTCATAATATCCGGAAGTCGATAGGTTGAATTCTCCGTCTTTGGAAATAACCACTTCAGAATTGTTGTACTTATCCTGATAGTTTTCTTTCGATAACGGATTGATATAATTGATTTTCCATTCTCGTCCATCCGGACGCTGACCAATGGCCTTGACCGATGAGTTTCCAGAATTAATGATCCTAGAAATATTCGGATACTCTGTCTTTACTTTATCCGCGAAATATTCGGTAGCAAATCCTTTTGCATTTCCGCCTAAGGATATCTCAAGCTTCTTGACATTCTTGTACTTATGAAAAGTTACTGAAGAAGTAGCATCGTCAAAAGTAAGAATATCTTTCCTTTCTTCTTTTGTCTTAGGAAGAGATTCTGTTATTGTCGAAATACGATTTCTTTCTGTTGCAGAAAAAGAAGAAAATCGCCTTCCAGTAGTCTGAAACAAAACTTCGTTCTTCCTATAATCCGTGGCAATCTCTGTTTCGGCGCCAAGAGTCTTAAGTTTTGCTTCATAGATATCATTCAGAGTGCCTAAAAACCTATTGAATTTTCCTTCTGATGCTAAGGAAAAAGAATAGCTTTTCTTTATCAAGTCATAAAGAAACGGATCTACTTTAACCGGTGTTTCAGTACCATAGGATTGATTTATGGAATAAACATTTTCGATAGTTCTAACAAAGTTACCACTTTCATCATACTGAGAATAAGAATAATGTCGATCCGATAAGGCGTGGCAGTATTGGAAAGCATAGCTAAAGTCATTGTATAGGGAGTAGAGCTGCTTCTTGGTATAGTCTCCACCATAATAGTAAACTCTTCCTTCAATAGAAGTATTGAAGGGAGGTAATGTCTCTATGGAAGAATCATTGACACGGATTAAACCTCTGTCTGACCGGATGTATCCGACCGACAGAGAATAGACATCCTCGCTTTTCGCGCAGCTGGTCCTTAACAGAAATGGTATAAAAAGGAAGACTTTTTTCTTATTCATGAATAAAAATATGCTGTCAAAAGAACGCATCTATTTTATCAGATTTTTAATCTGCAAAGTATAGTCGAGAACATCTTCCGGTTAGTCACGCAAAAGAGCTAATTGGTAAAAAGGAATAGGAAAAAACGGATTTTGAGGAATTAAGCTTCTTTCACTCGCTCTGTTCTCTGATTTTTAACTTTTTTAACGGCAAGATTAATAAGAGAAAAGACGAGGAACGGAACAAAGTTACAGATAAGCCTACTTCCAAGATAAACAAAGTAATAACCAACAAACGGAATTCTCGGTCTTACCAAAGTGTCTAGAATCGGTATTGTTGCCGGTCCCTTTGGGTTCAAGAAGAAGTAATTTAGTTTTGTGTGCGGATCCAAGTGTAAGGCAATAGAGTTGCCCCCTACTGCTAAAAGGGTAAAGAAAACAAAGAGGGGGATGGAACGTAAGAAGCAGATAACGCCTTTTTTCGAATACCTTTCGTTGGAGAAGAATAGGAAAGTGCCAGAAGCAATAATCAACACATGGTAGATGCCGGAGTGAATGCAGCTGATGATATATGGCTGTTCAAATAACGTCGTTGGATTGACGAAATAGCAGATTCCGGCTGTTGTCCTGATAAAAGCAAGGTAGCCATAGACACAGTCTCTGAATTTTCCTTCTTTTAAGAAATAAGGGAGAGGCAGAACCAGCAAAGCAGTAGAGCAAAGTTGTAAAGGAACCAGAGACCAATCTGCCCTGTGAAGAGCAAAATCGAAAATAAACTTTCCGATGTCCATCGAGACGAGACTCAATCCCGTAATCGTTAGAATCAAATCACGCTTCTTTTGCTTCTCCTTGCCTTGGAACCGATATCCGAAATAGATTGCTATTCCTAGCAAAACGATAGCAAGCAAGACAAAGAATATATGAAATAAGCCGAATTTAACAGGTGGATGTTTCCACATTAGAGTAATCTCCTCTTCTAATCGGTTTCTCATTTTACCATAAAATATGCTCTTTGCCTCTACTTTTTATTGGCCTTAGCTCTCTTCATAGCCATAGAAGCCGATTTTCGATATAATAAACAGCAATGAAAACTACCAATAGTCAAACTGAAAACAACCAGAAACAAGAGGATGCTCTCCTTCTTTCTCTGAAAATCCATCCGTTAAAAGACGGGATTCTTTTAGTGGTATCTATTTTAGTCATTGTTCTCATTTTCTTAGTTAGTTACTATTCCCGCCCTAAGACGGATCCGAAAACCTTATTTGTCCAAATCAAATATCAGGATACACTTCTTTACGACAAGAACGACCCGGCGAAAAAGACAAACATTTCCTTCCCAAGTGAGGGGGAAAAGAAAGTATCCTTCGCCAAAGAAGACGGAAGTCTTTACCTAGGAGAAGAGAAAGAATTTGTCTTCCAAGGGAAAGGCATCACCTTCACCCTTTACGATGACTATTCCATTCAAGTTCTTCACGATGATGTCGAATGCAAAGACTATGACTGTTCCAGACAGGGAAGAATCTATCAACCTTATTTACCGATTGTCTGCCTTCCCAATACAATCCAGGCAAGGATTATTTCTTCTGATGCTGGTTTCCCGGAGATAGACGCATAATGAAAAGAAACACACGTATTACCACGCTTCGAAGGGTAACCTTAGCTAGGAGGACAGCTCTTTCCGTCGGACTCCATTACTTAGAATCCAGGATACCGCCATTTGTACCCGTTCCTGGATTCCGCTTAGGTCTAGCCAATATTGTCTCCTTATTTGTCCTTTATTATTATGGAGGGGCAAGCTACCTCTTTGTCAGGGCAGTAAAAACCTTAATTGTTGCTCTCATATCAACTGGCTTCAATGTAGCCTTCTTCAGGTCCTTAAGCGGAACTATCCTAGCTGTTATCGTCTCCCTTCTACTCTACTACCTAATCAAGCCGTCAATTTATATCGTCTCCCTCTTTGGTTCTCTCTTCCATACCATAGGACAGCTCCTTGCATACGCCATTTTCTTCTCGACACCTTATATCTTCTATTACATCATTATCCTTGGCCCGATTTCCTTGGTAACTGGTATCCTAAGGGCAGTTATAAACAGGCTCCTATTAAAGAAGATTCCAAGAAGTATCCGATTAAGTGAAACCAAACGGCGCTCCTAAAGAAAGCGCTGTTTTTTATTTCAAAGCAAAGACGAAAAGGAAAAGGAAAACAGTAGATTAAAATATCGGTAATACATCGGATTCATCGAAATTTAGGCAAAATTCATAAAATAGTAAAAATATCTGTTTTTCTTCTTTGAAAGCGCTTTACTATAAGCTATAATATCAGTAATTCCTAATCGTCCACAGGAAGAAAGGAGCAATTGCAAAATGAATCTGCAGTATCGGGACCAGATGCCTAGGAGTGCCGAGCAGGAGCGAAAACTGATTGACGATAACCTTATCGACCTTGTCTACAACGCAGCTTATCTCGAAGGTGTTCGCCTTACCTACGTGGAAGCACGAGACTTCATCTTAGGAGGAAAGGACCCAGTCAAACCCTATCCAACCGGACTATTAAAAATTAAGAATCTGAAAACTGCCTACTGCCGTCTGAAAGACGAAGATATCATCGCTAAGCCGACAGACCTAGAAACATTATGTGAGCTCAACCGAATCATCAACGGCCGAGGAGTCAGTCATGATGGAGGACGAATCCGTTCTTCCTTCGTCACCATCACCGGAACCGATTATGCGCCGGAAATTCCCGACTCTTATGAAGTGAACTATAAAATCCGTGACATTGTCGAAAGCAAGAAGACTTATGTCGAGCGTGGACTTAACTTATACTGCTACCTGAGGAAAACAGAGGTCTTCTATGACGGAAACAAGAGAAGTGCAAACCTGTTATGCAACCAGTTCCTGCTTCGCCATGGACAGGGCATCTTCTCCATCCGGCCAGAACGCAACGACCAATTCCTCAAGCTTCTTCTTGAATACTATAAGAGCGATAACGCTGAGAAACTCAAAGAGTTCATCTACGAGAACTGCTTCCTCAAAGATGCTTCTCTTCCTTACGTGGACTAAAAGGACAAAAAAATCAGGAGCCGCTGACTCAGCGGCCCCTTTTCTTATTCGTCTTTGATCTTCTCGGCTTTGTTAGCAAGAGTCTTCCTTTTCTTTAGCTCAAAGGTCTCGATTTTTGCTCGCCTGTTTCCAATCTTACTTAGCAGGACATCACTTGCCCTTGTTTTAATTTCGTTGTTGCTCTTTTCAATGCTTGCACAGTTCTTTAAAATAGCTTCCCTGTCTTTTTCCATCTGGGCAAGAGGTTTTTCAAAATAGGTTTCCTTCAAACTGTCAAACTCATCCATAAGTTCCTGCCGGCTCTTCAGTTTAAGTTCTTCCTGTCCTTTCTTGTTCAGGATATAGCGGTAATGATCGGTTAAAGAATAGAGCATAGAAAGGAAAGTCCTAAGATAAGGAGGACGGACTACATACCTCTTATCATATCCCTGTGCTTTCGTAATAAAGCTGTAGTTTTCACTATCCATTTCAAGTTCGGAAACAAGAAGTGCATATTCGCAGTTCTTCTTTTTTCTATCTTGGTCAAGTTTTGCAAAGTAGCTTGCATTCGTCTTCTTGTTTGTCGAATTCGGATCTTCGTTCTTCCTGTCCCTGATAACAGAAGTCCTTGCCTTTTCCATCGAAGGATTCTTCTTCCTGTCATAAAGTTCCTTCACTTCTCTCTCATCTTCAGAATTGGCAAAGACACCGAAAATATAATCCGCTTTTGTTCCGCCAGCACCCCTAGTTCCATCGTCCCGGACGGCAGCATTATCCTTCAGCCAGAGACAATGATTGAATCCAGACAAGGAATACTGCTGATATTCATCGTTACACCACTTCTCCAAGCCCTCTCCTAACCTCTTTACATTATGAGAAGACTTCTCCATACGTAAGGAATTATAAGAATCAAGAAGTTTCTGGTAACTAGCAGTATCTTCCTCTTTCTGCTTCAGAAGCTTGTTTTCAGCTTCTGCCTTATGCCTATCGATTTCATTTTTCAATTGAGTGACAATGGTATTTTTTTCGTTGTCCTTAGCTAAAAGCTTATTCTGGATTTCCTGTTCTTTGGTCGCTTTCAGAACATTCCTTTCATTTGTTAGATCACTGATCTTCTTTTCTAGATTCCGCTTATCTTTTTCTTCCCTAGAAATTCTATCCTCCAGATTTTTATTCCACTCTTTTTCCTTATCCGAAAGCAAAAGCTTGAATTTGTCTTCCTGTCCTTTCTTCCTTTGTTCTAATGAGGAAGCAAGTGACTGCTTTTCCATTTCTAATTCATGAATTATTTTCTGAAGTTCATTTGTTTTCTCGATTTTAGCCGCAGAAACCTTTTCGGAAATTTCTTTCTCCTGCTGTTCGAGTTTCTGGCTCAAAAGACGATTATCCATAGTTAGCCGATTGATGGAATCTTTGAGCTTTTCTTCATTCTTGGATTTATCTTCCTTAAGAATGATTTCTTGTTTGGATAACTCTGCTTTTGCCTGAGATTCCCATTTTTCCTGTGCAGAAGCAAGAGATTGAAGATAGAGTTTATCTTTCCCATTCTTGATAGCATCCTGAAGTGGAAGAAGATTTACTTCCACAAGCTGATCAAGATGAATAACATCTCCTTTTTTGGCATCTTCCCTCAGTTCAATCTCAGTAGATGAATTGATTCGAACACTTTTCGTAATATCACTCATTTGTATTTCTCCTCTCGTTTTCCTTAATAGCATACCGCAAAAAGAAGAAAAGATAAGCTCTTGAAATAAAGGGACTCATAAGCTAATATCCTAGAACATGAAAAGAATTCCTTATCAGATCGTTTATGAAGACGAAGAAATCATCGTTGTAAACAAAAACTACAATGTCCTTACCATCGCAACAGATGACAAGAAAACTTTCCACAACAACCTTCAGTACTATCTGAACCAATACTTAAAAGAAAAGAAGGAAAAAGTTTTTCTCATCCATCGATTAGACTATGAAACAAGCGGCATTCTTATTTTCGCAAAAAACATAGAGAGGCAGAAAAAGCTAAAAGATTGCTTCTTGAATCACACCGTAGACAGATACTATGAGGCAGTCATTCAAGAGAAAAGGAATGAAGATACCATCTTTCACCACTACGAAACCTACCTTTCCATAAACAGCAAGAACGGAAAAGTCTTTCTTTCCGATAAGGACAACGGAAAACTTGCTGCCATGGATTATAAGATAAGGAATCCAATTCAAATCGGAACATCACTTCTCATCAAACTAGAAACCGGAAGAAAAAATCAAATCCGAATTGGACTCCATGATTTAGGCTTCACCTTGGTAGGTGACAATCGTTACAGCAATTTCATTTCCAAAAGAAGGTATCTGAATTGCTTCTGTCTTATTTTTCCAGAAAATATAGGATTAAAAGAAAATATATTCTCTATTAATCCGCTTTGGATATCAGATACTGATATTTTGAAAAAACTGCACCCCTAGTTCACAGGGATGCAGTTTTCTTAGTCTTCGATTTTATCCGGGTTCAGATAAGAGTAGACAAGAGGTCCCATCAATCGTGCGTTGACATATGCCCTCTTTAAAGTAAGAATCGTCTGTCCTTGATAGTTTCCGCTTGGCATTTTCTCTACCAGAAGAACAGCTTTGATGTCCTTATCTGCGCCAAATTCCAGCGGAAGCCTGATGGACCTTGCATCCCGAGTCGGGAAGAAGGAAGGAAAAGCAAGACGATAATCGTCCTTTACCCTACGGATAGCTTTTGAAATCGTATTTTCCAAAGCTGTCTTAAGAACCCTGAATAAGAAAGTGTTCCGTTCAATTGCCTTTTCAAGCTGTTCATAGAGTATGGATTTACGATAATCATTCTTTTCTTTACGGATTTTATCAAGAATTCCCTTTTCAACAGGAGAAGAAGAGCAGAAATGGTAAAGCCACTCGAAGGGAAAACGATCGATATTGTCTTCAATGATATGATGGTAGTCCGTCAGAAGATCTTTTGAGGTGTCGTAGACAAGCTGGCTAGGAGATGTAATATAGCTTGCTGGGGAGGGAAGAGGAGAGAAATGTTCTACAACAATCTTTCCTAGGCCTTGGCTAGCGGCTGTGCAGAAGCCTTGGAAAAGATATTCTTCTTTCACCGTCTCATCTTTGCTCTTCCTTACCACACCATAGATATCTTCGTATTCTTCGTTTTTAAGTCCAGTATTAAAGCAGCCGAATCCACTCTTCTCATCAAAGCAGAATTTCTTCTGACTGACTAAACGATAGAAAGTATACTGAAGATAAATCTTCAGAATAATCAAATGGTCTTTGCTTCCGTGGTAGCACCAGCTCTCTTTTTTTGCTAAAAAGGCAAGCTGCGCAATACTGTCCTCATATTGAGGGAAGTAGATCCTCGCACGAAGAGTATCCTTAGGCTTCCTTTTATCAGAGCCAATAAAGTTCAAATAGTAGTCGTAATCCCTGTTTGGAGCCGATTTCTTCACCGATCCGATAACATCTTCCCCGTTCTTGGTTTTGAAGGAAAGAGGGAAGAGGAAAGCCTCTTTCTCCTCATCATAGTGGATCTTTCCAGCTTTTAAATCAGCACGGTAATCATCTTCGATTCGTTTGGTAATAGAATCATCCTCTAAACCAAGATTCGAGAACTCTTTAATGGATAAGACAAGGGTTTCCGGAATATAGAAGGAATGTTCATCCGGAGAAGGGGCTTCCTTTCCATCATCCGAGAAAACAGGCTTTGTCGTTTTCACTGTTTTCTTTGCCTGAGTCTTACTCGTTTTTTTAATAGTCTGTCCTTCTTTTCCAGGAAGAAAACAGACAGAGATGTTCGTTTTATCCGATTCATCCAATACGAGGATGTCCTTCCTATCCAAGAGAAGAGACTTCCTCTTAGAATATCCTAGAGAACGATAATCAATCTGATTATCGGCAAGGTATTTCGATACCTTGCTAAGAGGATACTTATTTCCTTTGGCAAACTGATTTTTCAATAACTTTTTGACTTTACCAAGGGATGGTTTCTTTTTTTCTTCTTTTTTGATTTGCTTTACATCCGTGTGAAGAATCACGGTAACATTTGGCGACCCTTCCTGACGTTTCCTTTCCACAAAAGGAAGATCATTGAGTAAAGACCTCCTTTTCGGATAGCCAGCCTTCTTGTAGTCGATTTCCTTGTTCAAGAACAGGGAAACACTTGCCAGAGGGATTTCGTTTTCGCTATGGAAACGATCTATCAGAAGGGCATAAATGTCTTTTTTCTGTTTATCCGTTAACATTTAGGTCCTTGGCCCTCCTTACGGGCCAAAGTAATTATAGAAGAAAAAGACCCAAATTCAAAATTCATCCTCATTCCAATACAATCCCTTTACAAACAAAGAACAGTCCCTATAATAAGATTGTTCGAAATCTTCAGGGCAGGGTGAAATTCCCTATCGGAGGTAATAGTCCTCGAGCCGAATAGGCATGACATGGTGTGATCCCATGACCGACGGTATAGTCCGGATGAAAGAAGATAAAAAGCTCTGGGGGTGTTTCCTTTTGTGTAGGAAACAGGTTCAGAGTTTTTTCTTTCCCGAAGAAGAAAGGAAAAAGAAAGATGCATCGAACAAAAGAAATGACGAGACGGAAAAGTCGTTTTACGTTGCGTGAGCAGATCAGGCGTAGGGTAAGGATTGGTTTCCTATCAGCGCTTGGTTATGTTCTAAGGAGGTGCGGTCAGTTCCAGCCTTATCCCTTGCTTCCATTTCTCCAATTAGAAGTCAGTGATGCCGTTGTAAGGGTAACCTATTCTCTCTATGGTTTCTTTGCCTCTGCCTTTGTAGCTATTCTGAAAACCGTTTTGACAAGGGTAACCTTTGGCCCTGTCGGAACACCAATTCCGATTGGAAACAGGACTGCTGTATTTACTTCCTTAAGGTATTCTTTAAGGCTGCTCCTCTGTGATAAAGTCAGGCATCTTTTTACTAAGAAGTTTTCATCCCGTGTTGTCGGTTATCTAATTGTCATCCTTGGAGTATCCTCAAGGATGACCTTCCTCAACTGGTGGTTTATCACTCCGACCTATAGGACATTTGGCGCACAATGGCTCGATTACGGAAGGATTAAAGACAGTATCAACAATCTTTCTAGCCAAGTCGGCCAAACCTTCAATCAATTCTTTGGAAAATTCAACAGGGGATACAGTCTATCGATTTTCTTAGCATATTTCCCGTTCAATCTTAGGAAAGGAATCCTTGTCTGCATTGCCTATGAAGCAATTTGTAACCGAGTTATCTTCCATGTTCTAAAAGGAAAAAAGAGGAAGACCAACAGGTTTAGAAAGGCAAGTGAAGTCCAAGATAAAGACAATGATGTCGAAGAGCAGAAAGAAAAAACACAACCCAATCAGGAAGAATAAGATTGTCTTTATCAATATACATTGTTTCGTTCTTAATCAAAACCAATTCAATAAATCTCAACAGCCCTTTTGACAAATATATCAATTGCAGGCTACCACAAACAAATCGGTCTTAATTCGATGCCTCCCAAGAAAGCATCCAATACGACAACCATCTGAATCCACTGAATTGATTCTCTAAATTAATAAGGTGCAAAAAAACGAAAAGGTTTTTTGCACCTTTTTGTGATGAGAATATGATTTCATAGGTAGACAGAAACGTTTCCGTAGTTTTCGCCTTACATATCGTTGTTTTAGTTCTAAGTTAAAAATAACACATCTTCGGAAAGCAAAGCCCCATAACAGTATTTATTCTTGTCCCTTTGATTTCAGCGACTACGACTACCATCCGGAAGAAGACTCCCCGTTGTCATTTTCAGGTTTCTAACAAAAATTAATACATAGTCGTCTTTCGTTTTGAAAATTTTTTAACAAAAAATCAAGCAGCCGTTTTCATTGGCAACTTTCAAAAATGATTACAAATTGTGAAATAGTCTTTTTTATTTGTTATAAGCTTTAATACCAGCTCTTCTTAAAAGCATAAGCTCATCATCGGTGACGTTAGAGACCACAGCATCATATTCACGCCTATTTGCAGTCTTAAAGGTACTAGTCTTTCCATATTTTGTATTATCAGAAACAAGCCTCTTGAATCTGGAACGACATAAAGCTTCTTTCTTAATCAGAGCAGAATCGGATGTTGTATCGTAAGAACATTCTGTCGTAAATCCATGGCAGGAAATAATACAAAGATCGAAAGTCAGTTCTTTCCTCTCTTTTAGGACTTCGATTCCACCAGTCCCGAGGGCAGACTTATTGACTTCACCACCCATCCTGAACAAAGAGAAATCATTCTTAGAAGTAGAGTCAATTAATAATTTAATGCCATGTGTAAAGACTCTTTTTCCTTGAACATTCCTCCTATCAAAAAGAACAAGGCCTGTTGAAGAGTTGTCAAAGAAAATCGAAGTATAAGAGGAAAAAGGAGGTAAATGTTTCCTTGCCGCCTGGGCAACCCTCTTCTTGTCGCTTAAGTTACGGCTCGAACGGGCAAAAATAGACCTTTCATTTATGGAACCAGGTCCGTAGATGGCTCCACCATGAGTACGTTGGATTTGTCCGGTACGCTCTAGTTCCGTAAGAATCCGGCGAATTGTAGCCTCAGAAAAAAAGAAGGCTTTGGCAAGCTCGTGTACGGAGGCATGACCATTTCTTTTCAGATATTCCCTGATTGCTTGATTGCGGGAAACGTTATCTTTATTCATTAACCAATATTAATCTCTTGTTTTATTTTAACAGATAATTTCACTATTTATCAGCATTTTCCAGCTTTTTCTCTTCGTTTGCAGGGACTTTCACAATTTTATCGCTCCTTTCTCTCAGAAGAGCGTAATCGGAAGAAAGAATCAAGATACTTGGATTCGGTACAAAGGAGGAGAATACCTTCCGGAACCTAGATTTGTCAGAAGGAATCCTATTATCGTTCAATATCCTCAATGCGGGGTTATCGGGAAGGAAGAAACGGGCAAGAAGAATTTTCTTTTTTTCATCAATGGTCAGGTTCTTTCCTTTTGGACCCAAGTTCTTTGTCCTAAGATCTTTCCTGTCGAGTTTTACAAGAAGGCTCTCATACCGGGAAAGGTGGGCATATTCACGAGAGAAAAAGCAGGGTCCCATTCTCGAAACATACAAATCAATATTCTGGATTTCTGAAAAAGCATCCACCAGGATTTTCTTTTCCTCTTCGCTTTTCAAAGCATCCATGTCCATGCCAAGAATATCTTTTAAGTACCTAGAAAGAATCTTACGATGTTTTCTTTGGAATATCGTCTTATCCTTCAGTCGAAGAAGAAACTCTTTCCTTCCTTTTTCGTATTCCTTTTCTTTGAGTAAATATTCTTCATCGGTCAAAAGAGGCTTACCCAGAGTGATATTAAATTCAAATCCATCAAAGAAGATATCATTCAAGGTGGAAGGGAAACGAATCAATCCCCGGACCAAGGACTTACGGATATCCTTCAGCTCATATCCACCTAAGGTAATTTTTCCACCGGAAGGAAGGATATCTTCTTCCCTGATCTGCATGAACTTCTGCTGAAGAACCTGGTCTTTCCTATAAAGACCAATTCTTCCTTTCCTCTGAAGAGAGAAATTAAGCATCAATGGTTTTGCTTCCCTATCTTCCGGATGTTCATCGATGGTAACTTTGTCAAAAGACAATTCCCTATTTGCCGGAATCTTTCCAACTGGCTCACAGCTGACAACTTCTTTAATTCGTTCATAGAAAGCGTGGAACCTTCGCCTGTTCTTAAACGTAGAAGACAAAGAAGGAATCGGAACAAAGATCGTCGTAAAATAGCTCATCAAAGCAACCAAAGTCGGATAGTCAAAAGCTGAATTATAAAGAGAGGAAGACGGATTCCTCTGCCTAATGCCAAAAAAGAGAAAGACCGCAGCACAAAGTGCTTCAACACCCTTAATGAAAACATCCTCAATAGCATCAATTTCTTCGGATTTTCTCTGATTTCCATCTCTTTTCAGAAAAAATTTCTGTATTCTTCCTTGATAAGCTTTCCTTGTTGTATAGGAAAGAATGGCGTTTCTATCATCCACAAGCTCCCTGACCTTAGGAGACAAGGAGTAGCCGTCTTCCTTGCCTTTTCGATAATACTGGATAGAAAATTTCGTGAAAACCAGAATGGCTAGAATAATAAGGATATAGCCTATTAAAGCAATAACAAGAAAGTACAGAGAGTAAACTGCTGAGATAACCCTAGATGCAATGGCAGACCTAACATTGAAAATAATCAGAAACCAGTTAGCAGCAACCACCTTACTGATTTGATCACTATCTCCGAAAACAGCTGCAGAATAAGCACCAGCACCTTCTTGGTGAATAATATCTGGATCTTTTTCCGACAAAGAAAGGATCCTTTCGTTTTCCCTGATGAGACGGAAACGATAGAACACCTGAAGATTTAGAACATTGGTAACGCCAAGAAAAAGATAGCTGGCTGCCGTAATCAGCACAAAAAGAGCAGAATAGTTCCTAGTCGAGCTGACGGCGAGATTCTCTAAAATATATTTTTCAAGAAGAGGAGCAAGCACATTACATAAAGAAGCAAACAAAGAGCAAACAAAAAGAAAGACTTCTTTCACAACGATGGGTTTGTCTTGATAGTGGATAGCAACACGGACTAAGGATTCCGTTTTTCGTTTCTTTGTGTTTTTCATCTTTGATATTTTACCATCTTAAGCAAAAGATAGCTTCTACTGTTTGTGTTAAGCTCTCTATTTATAAAAAAGACGAAAATGAAGTATCCTTTATCCATCAGGAGCAAAAGAAAAACCTGCTTCCAACTTTAGTAGTTAGAAACAGGTCTTTTATTATCGTTCAACCTGATAATTCGGAGCTTCTTTTGTAATCTCAATATCGTGTGGATGAGATTCCTTCAAAGAAGCAGACGTTATCTGGACAAACTGTCCTTCGTCTTGAAGTTCCTTAATCGTCTTCACGCCAAGGTATCCCATGCCGGAACGGATACCGCCAAGAAGTTCAAAAACAACATCACTCGCATTTCCTCGATAAGGAACACGTCCTTCAACACCTTCTGGAACAAGCTTCTGATGTCCTGTCTGGAAATAACGATCCGCAGAGCCATGGGCTTGCTCCCTTGCGGAGAGAGAACCCCTGCCACGATAGACCTTGTATTTACGTCCACGGAAGAGTTCGGTTGCTCCAGGAGCTTCTTCACAGCCTCCGAAGATTGCACCGAGCCTAACAGTATCTGCCCCTGCAGCTAAGGCTTTTGTAATATCGCCGGAATACTTGATGCCGCCATCGGCAATAATCGGACAATCGAATTCATCTGCTGCTCTCTTCGCTTCCCTGACAGCGGTAATCTGTGGGACACCCCTTCCAGAAATGATACGGGTCGTACAGATGGAACCAGGTCCCCTGCCGACTTTAACCGCATCAGCACCGGCTTTCCTTAAATCTTTAGCGCCTTGATAAGTGGCGACATTTCCAGCAATGATATCAATCTGCGGGAATTCTTTCTTAAGTTTTTTAAGGGCAACGACGACGTTTTTGCTGTCGCCATGAGCAGAGTCAAGGACAAGCACATCGACTCCGTTGTCAATTAAGGCCTTCGCCCGGATCCTCCTGTCTTTCGTAATGCCGATTCCGGCACCGCAGAGAAGACGTCCGTATTTGTCCTTGGCAGAATTCGGATACTTCCTGATTTTTTCAATATCCTTAATCGTAATCAGCCCCTTAAGGTAGCCTTTTTCATCGACAATCGGAAGTTTTTCCTTTTTGGTCTTGGCAAGGATTTCCTTTGCCTGGTCAATCGTAGTTCCGACTTTGGCGACAGTCAGATTTTCTTTTGTCCTGGCATCTCCGACCTTTTCGTTCCTGTCGGTTTCAAATTTGATATCACGGTTGGTGATAATACCAAGAAGCTTTCCTTCTTTATCCACAACGGGGAAGCCAGAGACCTTGTACTCGGTCCTCTGCCTTAAGCATTCGCCTAAGGTCTTATCGACAGTCCTCGTAATCGGATCGGCGATAACTCCGTTTTCGCTTCTTTTGACTTTATCAACCTCTTTTGCCTGGCGTTCGATAGTCCTGTTCTTGTGGATAATTCCGATTCCGCCTTCTCTCGCGAGTGCAATTGCCATAGAAGACTCTGTGACAGTATCCATAGCAGCGGAAAGAAGAGGAACATTGAGGGTGATGTGCTTTGTCAAACGTGCTTTAAGAGACACCCTATCCGGGGTGATTTCCGAATAACGGGGTAATAGAAGAACATCGTCGAAGGTGATTCCTTGCCTAACAATCTTCTCTTTTCTGTTCTTTGCCATTTTCTTTTTTCCTTTCCAGAAAGACTAGAATAAGATCATCTCTAGAGATGGGCGGAAGAAATTTATATGGTATCTATTATAAACACGGATTCAAAAAAATCGACAAAAAGAGAGGAATTAATCCTCCCCTTTCTTACTGAACGTAGTATCGATGACAAACTCAGGATGCTCGCTTTCGGCTTTTTTCTCAGCAAGTTCCTCGAGACGTTCTTTGACAATTGCGTCTTCTTTTTCCTTGTACTTCTTATTATAGGTTTCCAGGAAAGAGTGATATCCTTCCTCATCCTTGTATCCGATCACCTTATCGAGGTTCACCTGACTTGCTGCTTTGAAAATATTCTTCTCAACACTTGGCGAATAGGTCTTCCTAAGATCCTGAATCAATAATTTAGTGGAAAGACGCTGGCTTCCGCCACCGCCATTATCGCAGACAGCACAGTTTTCAGTAAACCGGCATGCGCATTGAATAAAAGAAAGCTTATTCTCTTTCTTAAAAGCAATAATATCCTTTTCCCGGACAAGATACAGAGGACGGATGACTTCCCTACCGGAATAGTTATCCGAATGAAGCTTAGGAAGCCTCGTCTGGAAACTGCCTGCATTCAGCCTATTCCTGAGAGTAGTCTCGATAACATCATCATAGTGATGTCCTAAGGCAATCTTATTGCATCCCCAGCTTTTGGCAATCCGGTAAAGAGCACCACGACGCCTTTTCGCACAGAGATAGCATGGCTTCTTATCCGTACTGTTTGCAATGTCAAAGATATCCGTGCTGACAATGGTAGCCGGAATCTCAAGAGTCTTTAAATTATTTTTTATCCTTTGAAGATTAATGTCGTTGTATCCCGGATTCCTGACAAGGAACTTGGCCTCAAACGGAAACTTCGTCCTTTTGAGAAGATGCTTGAAGCATAAAGCCCTGAGCCTAGAGTCCTTGCCACCAGAAATACAGACACAGACTTTATCGCCTGGCAAAACAAGCTGATATTCTCGAATAGCTTTTGTAAAAGGTCCCCAGATTGTCTTGTGATAAGTGGTGAACAGAGCCTGTTCAATCCTATCGGCACGGGATGAGGAATCCAGTTTCCTTTTTTCCTGCCTTCCTGCTTTATTTTCCATGGATGATCTCCTTCCTGGCCTTAGCAAGTTCATCGATTTCCACTTTCGTCGTAAGAGAAGAAAGGGAAATACGGAACGAATCCAAGGCGCGCTTCTTATCGTGATAAATTGCCATCAAGGACTTCGACGGAGTATTCGGTACCGAGCAAGCCGATTTCTGAGAGACACAGATATCTCGCTTAGAGAGTTCGTTAACCCTTGTAGCACCGGTAAAGCCGTTGACAGATAAATTAACAATATACGGATTCTCAGCAAAAGAATTGATTCGAATATTCTTGTCATTAAGCAAAGAAAGAAGATAGTCTCTTGTTTTCTTTGTCTTTTCAAATCGTCCCTCTCTCTCGCTAAGAGCAACCTCTAATGCCTTTTCCGTAGAAGCAATCAATCCTAGACATGGAGTTGAACTCCGATACCTAGACAGAGACTTGCCACCATGAATAAGCGGAGTCAAAACAATCGATTTTTTCTTGATTAAAACACCAGAGCCAAGCAAACCTCCAAATTTATGAGGAGCAAAAGAAACCCTGTCAATAGAAGAAAAGTCTACATCGAATTTTCCAATTGCTTGAGTGGCATCAAGAAGAAAATAGGAGTTCTCGTTTTGTGAAACAATATTCTGGATTTCCTTGTAAGGCTGAATGGCACCTGTTTCGCTTTCGACCAGTAGACAGCAGGTAAGAAGGGGATGTTTTTTCCTTTTTTCTTTCAAATCTTCAAGGGAGATTTTTCCGTTTTCTTCAGCCCGAAGAAGTTCGATTTCTTCCCCTTTGTCTTTCAGATAAGAAAGGCAGGAGTTAACACTAGAGTGTTCGAACGGAGAAGCAATCCTATAAGATGAATAAGCGTTGTATGCTCCATAAATCCCTTTAATAGCCATGTTATTCGATTCCGTTGCAGAAGAAGTATAAACAATTTCATATTCATCTTTGTTAAGACGAAGGAGCTCAAACCTCTTATCATTGATTTCATCGAAAAACTTTAAAGCCCTTTTTCCTAAGAGATGAACGGAGTTAGCGTTTCCAATGTAATTTGATTCTGTATCAAGGAAGGCTTGCCTAGCTTCCTTGCTGGCAGGATAATTCGCAGCGTAATCAAGATAAATCATAACTTACTCATTCTAGCACAGAATGAATCACCTCTGATATTGATGTTCATCCAGGACAGAAGAGACAATCGAAGACAGTTTTTCCCTGTTTTCTTTTTTGTTGGCGGCAATAGCAAGGGTCTTCTTTCGGTAATCCAATGGATTCCTGTTTCTGCCTGTAAGACAACCACCTGCCTCTTCCAGAACAAGACCGGCAGCAGCATAATCCCAAGGATTCAAAGTAAGTTCAAAGAACCTGTCTTCTTCTCCTTTTGCCAGTTTGCATAATTCAACCGAACAGGCTCCGTATCTTCTCAAATCGTTGACCTGTGGGAAAATCTTCCTTGCAGTCTCAAAGCAGAGAGGAGAAAGACTTCTATCATAGGAACTGAAGGAGGTCCTCACGATTCCGTTTTTAAAATCGCGATCCGAGACCGAGATTCTTGTCCCGTTATAATACGCGCCTTGTCCTCTCTCCGCAGAATAGACTTCATCCGTAAAAAGAGGAAGGACAATACCAAGAGTCACTCTTCCCTTCTGCTCTAGAGCAACTGAAATAGCGCAGATTGGATTCTTCCGTGTATAGTTCCTTGTGCCATCAATAGGGTCAATAATGAAAATATTCTCTTTTCCATCAATGGAAAGGACATGATTCTCTTCGCAGAAAAAGCCGCATCCAGGAAGAAGAGAAGAAAGCTTCTCGATTAAAAAATCCTGAATCCGTTTGTCGTTGCTTGTAACTAGATTCGAAAGATTGCCTTTTTCTTCAACAGAAAAAGGAGCTAGAGCGAACTTCTGCTTTGCCTCTTTCCTGATTTCCAGTACTTCATTCCTTAATTTCATTTTCTTCTTGGATTTCCTTTTCAAGATTTTCTTTTGCCAAAGAAAGCATCAGCTTGATACGGTTCTCCTGATTAACCTTCGGAGCACCAGCATCATAATCAACGGCAACAATATTTGAATTCGGGCATTCCTCACGAATTCTTCTCAGCCTTCCTTTTCCGGAAATATGGTTGGGAAGACAGCCGAAAGGCTGAGTGCAGACAATATTCGGATATCCGCTCTTGCATAGTTCGAGCCTTTCACCCGTCAAAAGCCAGCCCTCTCCCCTCTTATTTCCGTAGCCATTGATTCCTTTGTCGTATTCCTTAACCTTTGCATAAGGAGTCGGAACTTCAAAACCATCATGGCGGGAGATAGCAGCAGACATTGCGTTCTGAATCTTAGTCGCATAATCAAATAGCCATTTGCAGACAAGCTTCTTAGCCTTATGTCCGCCATAGAGCTTGATATCCTCAAGACGGTTATCAATCTTGAAGAGAATAAAGTTCCTCCTGCCCGGAAGATTGACTTCACAATCCTGTTCCCGTAAGAAGTCTTCTAATCCGTTATTGCCAAGAGCCGCATATTTGACATAGATTTCACCGACAATTCCAACCTTGACTCTCTTTTTTCCATCCTGCTTGATAGACGCAAAATCGTCAGAGATGGAATTCCTGTTCTTTTCCCTGTCTTTGAAGGTATATCCAGAACGGCCAAGAAGCTGTTTGCATAATTTGTCTTGCCATTTCTTGACCCTTCCTGCAGCTTCGCCTTTCTTGTCTTCATAAGGTTCGACTTGGTTCTTCAAAACCATCAGAAGATCACCATAGATAACACCAGCCAACCTACGACGGATAAGTCCTAAAGTAATTGTGATTCCAGGATTTGGTTCCAGCCCAGATAGATTCAAGGAAATAGCAGGGACCTGTTCCAGTCCGGCCCGTTTCAGTCCCTTGCGAAGAAGAGAAATGTAGTTGCTAGCTCGGCATCCTCCGCCCGTCTGAGAGATCCTGACAGCAACATGATCCAAATCGTATTTTCCGGATTCCAGAGCATGAATCCTTTGACCAAGAGAAAGAATAGCAGGATAACACCTATCGTTCTGAATATATTTCAGACCAGTCTGGGCAATCTCTGGAGAGTTATCTGTTAAAAGCTCTGCCTTGTATCCGTAATGATTAATGACACGCTGAAGGATGTTGAAATGAATCGGTGCCATCCTAGGAAAAAGGATGGTATAGGACTTCTTCCTTTTCTTTGTGAACCTGATTCTTCCGTTTTTATCGTGATAGAATCCGTCTTTTCCTTTTGGATAATAATGGAAATGGAAAAACATTATTTCCTCCTCCCTTTCTTATGCAAAGCCTCAAGAAGCGAACGCAGGCGAATTCGAACCGTTCCAAGATTTGTCACTTCATCAATTTTAACTTGGGTATAGATCTTACCATGGCGTTCGAGAATATCGCGCACCTCATCCGATGTGATAGCATCTACACCGCATCCAAAGGAGACAAGCTGAATGAGCTGCCTATCATCAACACGTGCAACGTAATTGGCCGCCTTATAAAGACGAGAATGGTAAGTCCACTGATTCAGAACGTTGCTCGGTTCTGAATTCTTTTCCCTGTGAGCGATGATATCCTCGGAAACAACAGCACACTGATAGCCCCTGATAAGCTTATCAATATCATGATTAATCAATGGATCAACATGATAAGGACGTCCAGAAAGAACAACAATCCTCTTCTTTTCTTTGCGTGCCTCTTTAATGATATGAAGACCTTTTTGCTGAATCACCTCTTCATACTTCTTATATTCCTGATAAGCGTTCTTAGTAGCCCTTTGGACTTCCGCTAAAGAGATATCCGGATAATGGGCATGCAAATGTTCATAGGCTTTCTTTGCAAAATGAGATTTCTCAGAAAGATTCCTGTAGTCATTCAAATAGAGAACGTCATCCTTTCTAAGCTGCTTGACATTGTTCTTAATAACCTCAGAGTAATAAGCAACAACAGGACAGTTATAGTGATTCTCAGTATCTTTCTCCCTGATGTTATAAGACCTACAAGGATAGAAAATCGTCTTGACTCCTTTATCAAGCAGGTCGATAACATGGCCATGCCTAAGCTTGGCAGGATAACAGACTGTATCGGAAGGAATCGTCGCTTGTCCATGACGATACCTCTTTGCACTCGAAGGAGAAGAAAGAACTACCTTGAAATCCAAAGCATGGAAAAAAGCATACCAGAAGGGAGTCAGTTCATAAAAGTTAAGTCCCCTAGGGAAGCCAATCGCACCATGTTTATATTCTTTTACTGAATTTTCGTCATTATAAGAGCGAAGCAATCTGTATTTAAAATCATAAAGGTCAAGCTTCGTGCTTGTCTTCTTCTTCGTGACTGGCTTATCACAGCGGTTACCACCGATAAAAACGCGATGATCATCAAATAAGGATACTGTCAACCGACAATGGTTCTGGCATCCATTACAAGTCACCCTTGATACTTTCCGATGGAAGTTCTTTAGCTTTTCTCCAGTCAGGATTCCGGAGATATCCAAATTCAGTGACTTTGCATTCAATGCGGCACCATAAGCACCCCTAAGACCAGCAATGTTAGAGCGAACAACCTCGATTCCAAGTTCTTTTTCAAAAGCTCGAAGAACAGCATCGTTCAGGAAGGTACCCCCTTGAACAACAACCTTATGTCCAAGGTCTGCTTTTGAAGAGCACCGAATGACTTTATAAAGAGCATTTTTGACAACAGAGATTGCAAGACCAGCGGCAATATCGTTGACACTAGCTCCGTCTTTCTGGGCTTGTTTTACAGAAGAATTCCTGAAAACAGTGCAACGGGAACCCAGATCCACAGGGCGAGTGGCAAACAATGCCATTTTCGAGAAATCTTCAATCGAATAACCTAAAGCTTGGCTAAAAGACTGAAGGAAGGAACCACATCCGCTCGAGCATGCTTCATTCAAGAAAATATCCTCAATGTGTCCGTCCTTGATTCGGAAGCATTTGATATCCTGGCCTCCGATATCGATAACAAACTCAACATCCGGAAGGAAATGCTTGGCAGCTTCAAAATGAGCCATTGTTTCCACAATGCCGTGGTCGAGAGAAAAGGCGTTCTTGCTGAGCTCTTCTCCGTAACCAGTTGAGGTAGCGCCTTTAATAACGGCTTCTTTGTCTTTCTTCTCATCAATCTCAAGTAACCTTTTCTGCAGTAAAGCAATCGGGTCACCCTTGTTCGGTTGATAGAAGGTATAACGGATGTTGTCCTTGTCATCAATGAGAACTGCTTTCAATGTAGTAGATCCAGAGTCGATGCCTAAATATAGAGGACCCTTATATCCTTCTAAAGAAAGAACATCCACATGGTCTTTGTTATGGCGAGAAGTAAATTCTTGGTATTCCTTCCTGTCTTTGAACAAGGGAGAAATATAAGAGAAGTTTTCGTTGTTTCGATACTGATTGACCTTATCCCTAATGGAAGAAAGAACAACTGGATTTTCCTTCTTTGCCAATAAGGCAGCACCCCTAGCAACAAAGTAAAGTGAATGCTCTGGTAGAACCCCTTGTACCTTCAACGTCTCATCAAAAGCATTACGAAGTTCTTTCCTGAAAGTCAAAGGTCCACCTAAATACCTGACGTTTCCTTCAATTTCACGTCCTTGGCAAAGGCCAGCAATGGTCTGATTCACGACAGCGTAAAAAATAGACTTAGCGATATCTTCCTTCTTAGCGCCTTGGTTAAGAAGAGGCTGGACATCCGATTTTGCAAAAACGCCACAACGAGATGCGATTGTATAAATACGTTCTGCCTTGCTTGCAAGGGCATCCCTTTCGGTAACTGGAACATTGAGTAACGACGCCCTTTGATCAATGAAGGAACCAGTGCCTCCGGCACAAGTTCCGTTCCTTCTGACTTCGACACCATTGGAAAGGAAAAGAATCTTTGCATCCTCTCCACCGAGTTCAATAATACAATCCGTTTGCGGATAAAGAAGCTTGGTGGTCTCCCGGGTCGCATAGACTTCCTGATAGAACGGGAAAGAGCAGCCTTCAGCAATACCCATGCCAGCAGAACCAGTAAAGGCAAGATGAACTTCGTTCCTACCCTTCAGCGGTCCTTCTTCCCTCTTTTTCAGAATTTCATTTAGTTTTTCGCTAATACGTGAAAAATGGCGCTCATAAGAAGAGTAAATAATTTGGTTATTATCGTCGAGCACAATTGCTTTAATTGTGGTCGAACCAATATCGATGCCCGTTGAAATCATTCTTGTTTTCCTTTACATATGAATAATACACACACGGCTTTTAATTATAGTTGCATATTTCTGATTAGGCAAACCATTAAGAAAGTAAAACGCTTTTACTGAAAAACTCTCTTCCTAAAAGGAAGAAACGCAGATGGAAGAGGATAAACCGATTCAACCTCTTCTCTTCCTGCAAGGACTTCAGAATTCGAAAGTCTTGGTTCCCTATCAAGATGGAACAGATATCCTTTCCTTTTCCATATCCGATGGGAAAAGACATGATGATAAGTGCCTAAATCAATGCCTTCACTCTTCTGCACATGATAGAAAGAAAGCAAATCTTTTTCTTCGGAATCTGTCCTTGCTGTCCTATTGATTGGTTCATAGAGAGAAGCAAGAAGTCCTTTGGAAGGTCGTTTTCTAAGGAGAAGTTGGTCCTTAAACCTAAAGAAATAAAGAACATGCTCTTCTTCTTTCTTTTCTATCGGCTTTTTCTTAATCGGAAACTGTAATTCTTCTTTTTTCTGATGAGAAAGGCAGCTGTCTTTAAAAGGACATTCTTCGCATAATGGAGTCCCGCTAGGAAGACAGACCCTTTCGCCCAAGTCCATCAAAGCTTGATTAAAATCACCCGGCCGAGAAGAAAGAAAGGGATAGAAAAAAGACTCACAATCTCTTTTTCCTTTTTCGGAGAATTCTGCTGGATAACAGGTTAAGCGCGAAAACACACGAAAAAGATTTCCATCGACCGCAACACATTTTTCTTGAAAGGCAATAGAAGATATAGACTTCGAAGTATAGTATCCGATTCCAGGAAGTTTAAGAAGTTCCTGAGAATCGGAAGGAATATCACGATGTTCTAAAACCAGTAACGACATTGCCTTATGCCTATTCTTCACTCTTGAATAATAGCCAAGTCCCTGCCATAACTTAAGATAGGCATCTTCTTCCGCTTTTACAAAATCTTTCCTAGTTGGAAAAGCTTTCCTAAACCGCTGGTAATAATTAATAACAGCTTCCACCCGTGTCTGTTGGAGCCTGATCTCACTAACATAGACATGATAAGGAGTCGGATTCATCCGCCAAGGAAGTTTCCGGCCCTTTTCATGGTAGAAAAGCAATAGTCCATCTACTTCCTTATCAGTCATTTTAAAAATCAGAAACCGTCCTATTTTCTAATGCAACCAATAGTTCGGAGCCGGAAGTACAGATTTTCTTTGCACCGCACTCCAACCTTTTCTTTTTGTCACCATATCCCCAGACAACACCGAAAGAAGGAATCTTGTTTTCGTTTGCACCGACCATATCAAGATAGGTATCACCAATCCTGACAGCAGGCAAGGAAGAATCTGTCGAGACAAGTCCTTGATGAAGGATGTCTTTCTTTAAAGCACGGCTTCCATCTAGACAAGCACCGAAAAAGCCATCGAAGTACTTATCAAAACCAAAGTGCTTGCCGATATCCTTAGCAAGAACATCAGCTTTGGATGTTGCAATATAAAGAAAGTTTCCGTCGCTTTTCAGTTTTGAAAGAAGCTCCATGATGCCCGGATAAACGTTAGCATCATACTTTCCTCCTACATCATTATAAAAATGACGATAAATCAGACAGGCTTCTTCGATTCTTTCTTCTGGGACATGGCACAAGCGGAAGCAGTCCCGAAGCGGAGGACCAACAAAAAAGTCGAGTTCCTCATAAGGAATCACCGGTAGTTTCCTTTTTTCTAAAGTCTTCCTAGCACTATGTTTGATGCCAGGGCCAGACTCAACGAGAGTCCCGTCCTGATCAAAGAAGATTCTTTTCTTCATCTTATTTTTCCTCGTTTCGTTTTTCTTCTATGGCTTCGTGCTGCTTTTCCTTCCTTGGTCCAACGACAGAAGAATAATATTTTTCGTTGTCTGCCTTGAGTCCGAAAACAGTGATGCAACCGCAAATGACAAGGAGAATAGTAGGTACAATCGTAATCCAGGCACGATATCCAACCAGATGAGCTTCCCTATTCGGAGTGCTTAAGATCCTTTCGTTCACTTTCTGTTCAAAATTACTAATCGGATTCAGCCTGTTTTCTTTCTCCATCTGACCGACTTTGTCATTGACGCCCCTTAATCCACAGGTGGCTAAGATAAGATAGAAGAAGAGAGTCTGCAAGGAATTCGCAACCAGAACAGCACCGGACTTAAGGGAAGCAATCGAGCCTGAGCGCTCTTTTCCAGTTTCGGCTTCATATAGATCTGCCGTATTCCAGATATCTAAAGTATTCGAAGCAAAGATGTCTCCATTGAAGAAAGCATAGAGGAAGATTGCAATAAACAAAGAAATTTCAGCACCTGCTTTCCTTCCATAGAAGAAGAGGAAGAAACCAATAAACAGACAGCAAGGCATAGCAACCAAAACCCTCTTTTTCTTGCTCCAATAAGAATGAATAATCGGGAACAAGAAATTTGAAATAATAACTCCGCATCCATAACAAATAGAGTAAATGAAGTTGACCATAGCTCCATTCCTTAATGCAGATGAGAAGTGGCTTACAGAATTAAAGGCGCCATATCCGAATTCATAGTAGAAGTAATTAGATACGTTGCCAGTCCTAAGATAAGAGCTGACAAAGAGAAGAACATGACTAAATAAGGCAAGAGTAATCTGCGGATATTCTTTCAATATCTTGAAAGGAGAAAACGGAGACTGAATATTTTTCCGTCGTTCTTCTTCCCTTTCCTTAGTTACATATCTTTCCTTCCTAATAAAGGAATAGAACCTTTGGGAAAGGAAATAGCAGCTGACAAGGACAATGCTAAGAATCCGCCTGTTTCTTTCGGAATCAGCACCCGAAATCGCAGGCGTAATACCTGCAATCAAATAAGAACCTAATCCAGAGAACCTCAAAGCCAGAGAAGATATACGGCTCCGAACACTCTCATCATAGCTAAGCTGATTCCTTGCTCCCCAGTACCCTAAATCATTGATTGCATAAGTTGTCTGAAAGAAAGCATAGCTCAAAATAAATACAGAGACATAGGTCCATCCGCTTCCGCAAAGAGGAGTGACATACCTCCTGAAGCAGAATGCAACCGTTGCAATAATAGCTCCAAAAAACTGATAGGTACGGAACCGGCCAAGAGGAAAACGTCCTTTTTCAAGCCAATAGGAGAAAAACACCCATGTAAATATAGAAAGGATCTTCGAACACCTAATTCCCCTAGTTATCGTAAAGAACCTCTGAGTATAGAGAGGATCTCCTTTAATTGGCGAAGCAGCCTGGACATACAAAAGCCTGAAAATCGAAATGAATTCCCAGAAAGCATCTCGGAATATTGAATTCGTCTCATAGGCAATTTGTAGTCCTTTCGGACAGTTTACGCTCGTAAATGTCTTGTTCCGAATGATCATTTTTTAGTTCCCATTTAAATAGAAATACCTGTCTCTTATACACATCTGACGCTGCCGACGATCTA
>ERZ1026868.148-NODE-148-length-56379-cov-8.000337_pt1 | contig 56379 bp, 59 predicted proteins | sample MGYA00380164_ERZ1026868 | MGnify/ENA primary metagenome ERZ1026868 (study PRJEB33269, sample SAMEA4719800) | human gut metagenome | biome: human-associated habitat; feature: organic feature; material: feces | place: Cameroon | collected 2013-10 ...
CTGGTCATCCCGTTCAGTTTTCAAAGAGCAATCGTATGCGCTTCTCTTGAGGCGCAGATACATATCTTACTCTTCAGGAAGCTTAGAGTCAACACTTTCTTCAAAAAATTTTTTGGTGTTTCTTTCTTAGCTTTTATCTTTGTTCTCTCCGTTTGTGTTTTCCTCTGTTTATTTCTTTCTCTACCGGGTTTAAATAGCTTCTTTTTTCTGCTTTTCCGAGATAGTTTGATACTTTTCCTTTTATATAGGATATTTTATGGAATAAAAAAGACCCGGCTTTTGGCCGGGGCTTTCTATTAATGAGTCTTTTCGTAGTCCCTCATCCTAGCGACACGGATGTCGTGACGTCCATGCTGAGGTTCACTAGCTAAGAAAATATCGATTCTTCGAAGAATTTCTTCTTTTGTCCTGAATTTTGCGCCAAAGGTGATGACGTTGGCATGATTGTGTTCCACAATAAGATGGGAAACCTCATCATTGTAGCCAATACCTGCTAGGATGCCTTTTACTTTATTCGCTGCCCTAGCCACTCCTTCTCCGGAAGAACAGACGAAGATGCCTTTATCTGCTTTATGATCCCGGATTGCTTCGCTTGCCGGTAAGGCAAAAGCCGGATAATGGCAGGAATCTTCACTATCGGTTCCGAAATCGAGAACTTCGTATCCTTTTTCCTTTAGATGGTTTAGGATAGCCTCTTTCCTAGGATATCCTCCATGGTCACAAGCAAATGCTATTTTCATTGTCTTGGCTCCTATTTCTTATTTTCCGAAAAATGCCTTGTCAATCTCTTCTTTGGTGATATCTCCCTGGCGAATAACGATAGGTTCGTCCTTCGTAAGGTCAACGACTGTAGTTGGAGTTCCGCTAACGCATTCTCCTTCTACTAAGCCATCCACATAGGGAGAGTTTTCGAAGATTTTCTCGACTTCTTCTTTTGTTTTGACAGAAGGCTGACCGGAAAGGTTTGCGCTTGTCACCTGGAGTCCGAAAGGCAGGGTGGAAAGGAAATCAAGGAGTTCCTTTTTGCCTGGAATACGAATGCCAGCGACATAGGTGCCGAGATGAGTTTGATAAGGGGCTTTTTCCTTTGCTTTGACTAAGACTGTCAAAGGTCCAGGAAGAAATTTGTCCCTGACCCGTCGAATGGAAGGCGTGATATCGAAATACTCATCAAACGGGAAATTGGTTCCGCACCTAACAGCAATCGGCTTAGCCGGGGAACGTCCCTTTGCTAAATCGAGTTGGTGATACGCACTTTCACTATCGAAACGGATTCCTAGCCCATAGACGGTTTCCGTCGGTAAGGCTAGGACATGTCCGTTTTCTAAGATTTCTCTTGCTTTTTGATCCTCAAACGATGAAAGAATCAGCATAATCTAAGCACGCTTACGCTGATGGGGATTGAGAATGTTGATGAATTCGTTCTTTGGTTTCTTGCTCTGAAGATAAGCGTAGTACTTGGAGTAAGGATATCCGTAATGGGCGCATAAGTCCTTGACAATGACTTTCTTCTGCGTATTGAAAGTCTTTTCGATAGCAGCAAACCGAATGGTTTCGGCATCGCTTCCTTCTTCTAATCCTAAAGAAGAAGGATCGGCAATGAGGCTATCACAATAGCTGATGGCATTCGCAAGGTTCTTTGCACGGCGTTCCGCTGCGGTTTCAACCGGTTTCTTTTCCTTTGCAGCTGGTTTCCGGCGTGGAAGATTCTCAAGTTCATAGCGGGATTTCCATAAGCCGATAGCTCCAGAGACACGGCTCTTACCTAAAACACGAACGGAGATGCCATTGTCTTCGAAGACCTGGTACGGATCGTTTCCGGCTTTTAAAGCCTCAACTACTTTCTGGATGAACTCTTCCGTAAAGATAATCTTCCCTTCCGTACATTTAACGACATTCGGATTGTGGTTCAGTACACGCTGAGCGTGCTTGGTGAATTTTTTGTTCGCCATTGTTTTTCCTCCTATGAAATCGAACGCAAATATTCTTTTTGTCTATTCCTTATGATCGTCGTTCGGATTCGTCTCGTCTTTCTTATCGCCAGGAAGGATTTCCTTTACAACTCCTGGGCGAGAAGCCTTTTCCTCGCTCTTAGCAGGGAAAGAGAACTTCTTTTCCAGATTATGGACGGTCTCATCATCCGTTGTGATTAAGAGAACTGGCACACCAGCATAGGATTCAAGGTGGGTTGCAAAGGATTCCATCGACCTAGAGACGTTCCTGACTTTACCATAGTCAAGGAACAGCCTTCCGATATGGCTCGGATCCTTGGCGCCTTTGACACAGGCTTCCTTGAACTCCTCTTCGCCAATTGGACCACCATGGCTAGTGGCAATGACAAGGACAAGGCGAGAAGGATTTCCTTCTAAGACTTTGTCGATAGCTGTGTAGTAATAATCAAATCCTGGGTAAAGGATGATATCCTTCGGATTCTTCGGTTCCACTTTCGATTCCATCTTATGTTCATCGACAGGCGGAAGCTTCCGATTCTTGAGAAGGTAGTCAATCTGGTCGGAGGTGATGGTTTCGTTCTTGATTAAGGTTTCTGCAATCAAAGTGACATCATCCCGATGTTCTTCTAATAGCTTACGGCACTGTTCATGGCACTCATTAATGATTTTACGAACAGCAGTATCGATTTCGAAAGCGACCTGAGTCGAATAATGGGCACTAGAAGAAGTGTAGTCACGGCCAAGGAAGACGCTTCCTTCCGGTTTCTCGTACTGGATAGGACCTAAATCGCTCCTACCATATTCGGTTACCATGCTTCGGGCAATATTCGTAGCGACTTCGATATCATTGGAAGCGCCCGAAGAAACATCACCGAAGAAGATTTCCTCACTCGTACGTCCGCCGAGGTAACCCGTGATACGAGCAAGCCTCTGGTTCTTAGTCAAAAGGAAACGATCTTTTTCCGGTGTCCTTAGCACATGACCACCGGTACGTCCACGAGGAACGATAGTGATCTTCTGAACCTTATCAGAATAAGGTAAGAAGATACCAATAACAGCATGGCCAGCCTCATGGTAAGCAACCTGGCGTTTCTCAGCAGGATCAAGATGGGATTTCTTGGCTGGGCCAGCAATGGCGCGGTCAATAGCCTCATCGATATCCGGAGTCGTAATCCTAGTACGATTATTACGTACTGCTAAGATAGCAGCATCGTTCCTGATATTTGCAAGGTCTGCACCAGAGAAGCCAACGGTACGAGTAGCAATCGAATCGAAGTTGACATCCGGAGCAATTTTCTTGTTACGGGAATGGACACGGAGAATAGCAGCACGTCCTGCCTGGTCCGGAAGGTCGACGGTAATGGTACGGTCGAATCGTCCTGGACGAGTAAGAGCAGGATCGAGAACATCAGAGCGGTTGGTAGCAGCAATGACAATGATGCCAGAGTTGTCTTCGAAGCCATCCATCTCGACGAGTAACTCGTTCAAAGTCTGCTCGCGTTCATCGTTTCCGCCGCCGAGTCCAGCTCCACGCTGACGACCGACAGCATCGATTTCATCAATGAAGATTAAGCACGGAGCATTTGCTTTTGCGTTTTTGAAGAGAGAACGGACACGGCTTGCACCGACACCAACATACCTTTCAACGAAGTCAGAGCCTGAGATGGAATAGAAAGGAACGTTTGCTTCACCGGCAACGGCCTTAGCAAGTAAGGTCTTACCAGTTCCAGGCGGGCCGACTAAAAGAACACCATGAGGCAGTTTAGCGCCAAGACGTGTGTATTTATCGGCATTTTTGAAGTAATCAACCAGTTCAACGAGTTCCGCTTTGGACTCATCGCATCCGGCAACATCAGAGAAACGGACTTTGGATTTCGCTGTCTTCCGTGAGAGATTGTCGACAAAGCCTCCCATCGGGTTTCCACCCTGTCCAATTCCTTTGGACCTGCGGGAGAAGAGGAAGAAGAAGAGTGCACAGATGAGGACAAGATAGATAACAGGCCTGATCCAGGAAAGGTTGCTTGTCTTTTCCAGAGAGCTCGAATAAGTCAGGCCAGAACTAAAGTATTTGACGTATGTCTTCTGAGAATTTTCGACTCTGACGTAATTGACAATCGGCCTGATGTAATGTTCTTTCTCCGCAGAACTAATGGCAACACTAAAGGAAAAGCTTGCCCGGTCCTTTGTGAAAGTACCATTCAGATAATAAAGATTAGACCTCTCATTGCTCTGAATGATGTTGATGACAAGATTGTTGACGCTAGACGGATTGAGAAGGATCTTAGCTAAAGCTCCCTCATTTGTCGTGACTTCGCTTAGGGTCTTGATGTCTTCCGTCTTCTCGAGCGCTTCATAATTAGAGAAGTCCGGATAACCATCCGCTGTCTTTTCATCTGGAATATTGTCTTTGTTCACATCAAGGGAATAGTAAATATCCGCATTTGAATAAGACAAAGCAGTCGAACGCCTCTTAAATCCGAAGAAATAAATCCTCCTAGAAACAATGACAACAAAAACAAGGGTCAAGGCAATAATACCGCCAAAGCTTTTTGGGTGCTTCTGGCTGTTGTTATTGCTTTGTCCAAAAGAGTTTTTGCCATCCGAGTCGTTTTTCTTCGGCGGCTGCTGGTCATCATCCGAAAATTTCCTAGTCTCAGAGTCGTTTCCGAGGAAGGAATAGGTCAAGTTTTTGGCTTTTTCGGGTTTTACCATGTTTCACCTCCTATTTGATTGAAATAACACAATATTACTATAGAAAAAAACAGCCCTCGTTTCAAGAAGAAAGAATAAAGCGAAGTTGAACAGAAAATAGTGAGTAAAACAGCGAACCTAAGGCGATTTAGAGGAAATTTAGGTGCCTTGTTTTTATTTTCTGCCTTGCAAAAAGACAAAAGAAAAAAGGAAGAGGCTTTTCCTCTTCCTCAGTTGTTTCTGTGAAAGCGCTTATTTTAGTTAGAGCGGAATTTTCCTTTGAACTGTCCCTTGCTTGCTTTGACAAGAACAGCACGATCGTTGTTTTCGGCACGTGCTTTTGCGAACTCCAGTGCTTCTGCTTTTGTGTCAAAAAGTTTGATAACACGCTCTCCACCCGTATACTTCAACTGCCACTTTCCATCCGATTCCCGCTTAGAGACAATGTATGTCTTTCCCGTGTTGCGTTTTTCTTCTGCCATATCTTTTTCCTCCTTATCTCTTCATGGTGTATTTTAATCATAAAAATAAATTTAAGGAAATGCAAGGAAGAAAACTATAATTCTTGGATTTATTCTCAATATTACCTATTTAGAAGATGCTTCCCATAAGAGGCAGAAAAGCAGCAAGTAAGTGAGTGAAAGGTCTGATTTAAAACAACGAAATTAAAAAGTATTGTATGCAACAGATTACTTGCTTTGAAATCAGTCAGATGAAAGTCTTTTAAGTACGCAACTCAGGTTGCTTCTATAATATCAGTCGCTGTTTTTATTGAATATTATTCAGCTGTGAGCAATTCTTAACAAGTCGATTGCTGATAAAGTAAAAGCCTACTACAAGCGCATTAAAGAACAAAGGGAAGAAGACGCTAGAGAAGACTCCAACACCTTCTCCTTGCCTTAAGATAACCTGCGTGATTGTAAGAGCAGTAGAAAGAGAGCGGAGTGTCCTTAATGTAATCCTGTATCCTTTTTCACGTTTTGGGTTACAAAGAAGGAAAAAGATAAATCCGCAGATGAAGCAGGCGATTCCGACTAAGAATCCTACCCACGCCAAGGTAGCTTCTAAAGCATCAATATGGGAAAACCTGTTCCATAAGTTTTCCTCTCCATTCGGAGTCCAGAAAGAAGACAGAGGATAAACAATGAAATATTCAATGCAGAAGAAGAGGGGTAGAGAGAACATCCAAACACAATTTGTATTCCTGATATGAGACTTTACTCGTTGGAAAGAACCTGGACGGAAAGCATAGAGCAGCATAGATAAGGAAAAGAGTGTTGCAAAGATCGGAATCAAAATATAAGGAAGAAGGAGGTTCCTATTAGCAAAGATTCCTGCCGAGAAGCAGAAAATGATATGGAACAAGGTTAAACCGAAAGTCCTGAAGAAAAGAAGAACCGCATCCAAAGAATTCTTTCGAATAGCAGGAAGAGAAACAGAAAGAATAGCAGTAATCCTAACACTTAAGGAGAAAAGGATGATCCTGACAAGGAAGAAAATCCCTAATCCAGAAGAGCGCCTGATATCATAAGCATTCTGATAGAGCGTAACCCCGTTATTCCTATTCCATTCATTGATTTTCACACTATATAGGACCAGAAGGATAAACGGATAGAACCTATAGAAAAGATTAATAAAAGGAACCTTTTCTTTGGTTTTTTCCTTTATTACAAAAGTTTTTTCTTCTTTCGTGTTTTCATCGCCAATCAAATCATCGATGGTAACAGAGAAAAAATCCGCAAGTTCCTTCGTCTGAGCTAAGGAAGGTACAGAAACACTATTTTCCCAGTCCCTGATTTCTTTTTCAGAGACCTTCCTCTGATTAGCAAGTTCTTCTTGTGTTAATTTCTTTTCTCGTCGTAACCTATAGATCTTAGAACCAATGTCATGAACCATATCGTGAATCCTCACTATACATAATTATAGTTAAAAGAAAGCACAAATAGCAGGTCAAGAACCACTTTATAAAAGACCGGATTGGTTTTGCTATTACAAAACACGAAAAAAACCCGATTTCTCGGGTTAAATTTCTATTGGTGGAGCTGACGAGGATCGAACTCGCGACCTCCTCCATGCCATGGAGGCGCTCTCCCAGTTGAGCTACAGCCCCAATGATAGCCTTTTAACAGGCGGAAATCATTTTATCCCCTTTTTATCAGAGAGTCAACAGAAATCGATTTTTTGTTTTGAAAACTATGGTTTAGAGCTTAACAGACTTCTGAAACACACGGTTCAGAATGTCTTCGCTGAACTCATTTGTCTTGCCTTTTTCAACAAAGTCCGGATCTTCCGCCTTCTTCAGTTCATCCTTAAAGACGCAGGTCAAGACTTCGATGGAATGATTGGAAACATTGTCGTTATTAACAATCCTATCCGCATAATTCGAACTAGGAGCAATGATTTCCGAATACCTCGGAGCAACAGTATTCAAATATTGTGAAACAATGTTTTCGTAGCTACGGCCTCTCTCTTCGTGATCACGGATAAAGCGGCGAAGAAAACGGACTTCCGGAGAAGCAGTGATAAAGACAAGCAAGTCGCCCCTAGAACGAACTTCCTTATCCACAAGAGCCATGATGCCCTCAATGACAATCAGTTTCCGTGGGACAATGGTCTCGGTTTCTGTCCTACGATTCCGTACTTTGAAGTCATACTTAGGCTTCTGGATAGTTTTTCCGTTCTTTAGATCGAGAATTTGCTTTCGCCTAAGCTTCCAGTCAAATGCCTTAGGATGGTCATAATTGACTGCATTCCGTTCTTCCCTTGTCCTGTTCGTCTGATCGCGGTAATAATCATCCCTTGTAATATGGGTGACATTCTCTTCTCCGACATTCTTGATAACATTTCTTGCAACATAACTCTTACCAGAAGAGGAGCCTCCACCGATTAGGATGATTCTTGGCATAATAAATACCTCCGTGATTTAGACCGGGTAATATTATAACGATAAACAAAGAAGACAAAAAGGGGATTTAATCCAAAGAATGAATGTCCGAGTACCTCTGAGCCGCATTTTTAAACTGGATTCCATAGCACCCTGCTTTTTCAGCAGCCTCGACATTGCGGATACGATCATCAATCCTAATAGTATCTTTGCCATTCAGCTTTAGTTCATCAAGAACATAGAGCCAATATCCGACATCCGGTTTTGCACGACGGACTTCTGCAGAGATAAACATTCTGTCAAATAATGGAATCAGATTATATTTTTCAAGAAGCGGGCGAAGATGACCAGTAGAAGCATTGGAGAGAAGATACCTCTTATAACCTTCTTCTTTCAATTTTTCGACAGCATGAATCGTGTCATAGTTTGCATTAGAGAAACGGAAAAACTCTTTGTCTGCATCTTCAGGGCTTGTTCCATCAATAGCACCTAGTCTTTTCCTGACTTCCGGATAAAGGATGTTTCCTAAATCTCCCTGGCGGAAAACCTTGTTTCCTTCTTCCTGCTGTTCTTTGGTGAAGTGATGATTCTGATAATACTTCGAAACCGTTTCTTCGACGAAGACGCCGAAGAAGTCAAAAAATAAAGCTTTTTTCATACTTTTATTCTATATCAGATTCCTGAAAAAGTAAGAGCAAAAGCAAGGTTGATAATTTTATTGAATATCAATCACAGAAACGAAAGCAAAAAGCTTACTTATCATTTTCCGTTAGAACCAATTCATTTTCAGCAAAATCAGAAGCAATCACAACCTGCAGTTTATTAACTACGGCAGAGATTTGTGTACTCCAGATTGTAAGAGCGAGTACTCTAGCTATTGCTGTTTCTGACTTTTTCTCCGCCCAATGGTGTTAAACAAAATGCTCGCAATCATAGAATACCAATATGGGAATGCTTTGTCCTTAATTATCCTACCTTACTTGGAATTACAATCCAGTTTCAGGGTGACTGTCACCTTCGTTCCTGTTAGTCAACAACTTTTGATTTTTTACGATTCTATCCATTCCAGTGCTCTTTAAAGAACATATCCCGGATCGGTCCAAGTTTTGGAGTACAGAACAGAATAAAAAATCACCCCGTCTCTGAGGTGATTCTTTCGTTATTTGCCTTCTAGCTCCTCATGAACTTCCTTCCTAAGCTTAAGTTTAATGGTAACACCGAACCCCTTATTGCTCATAATGTGACCACATGGAATGAACGATTACGATATGCTTTTGAGAATCGACACGATAAACAAGCCGATGCTGAATATTGATTCTACGAAAATAGTATCCGTTCAAATCTCTAACAAGTTTTTCATAAGAGGGTGGTGTCTGAAACGGGTTTTCGGATAGCAATGTCAGCAAAACCTTGGTTTTCTTCTCTAAACCGGTTGCTTTTAATTTTGGTTTGTCTTTTTCAGCATTCTTGGTAAAAAGGACAGTCCACATTTACCATTCCTCATTCGGACTGAATTTAGCCATTTCAGACGTTTTTTCCTTTTCCCCTTCCTTGATCTTAGAAACCAATCCAGGCTGAGACATCAAGTAAACCGTCTCCAAAAGCGCGTTATAATCTTCTTCACTTAAAAGAACTGCATTTCCATTTTTTGTAGTCACTTGGACCGGCTCGTTGTATTTAATAACGGAATCAATGGTATTGAACAGGTTCTTTCTTAATTCAGTAACATTTGTTGTTTCCATACTTTCCACCTCTTGATGATTATACAGGAATGAACGGAATGAACGTACATTATCAAGTACGTCAAATGATTGAAAAAGAAAACACGGATTTCTCCGTGCTATTTTCGATGGCGGAGCAGAAGAGATTCGAACTCTTGCTCGGTTATAAGCCGACTGACGGTTTTCAAGACCGTTCCCTTGAACCGCTTGGGTACTGCTCCATCTTATTCCAGACGATTTGAGAAAGAAAAAAAGCCATCGTCTGGGATGGCCTTCTTTGCTTTAATGGTGGGCGCTATAGGGTTTGAACCTATGACCTTCCGCACGTCAAGCGGATGCTCTCCCAGCTGAGCTAAACGCCCAAAGCGTAAGTAATTTTATAAGTTTGACAGCTGATTGTCAATCACTTTTTTTATTTTTCTTCATTTTCGGTGTTTTTGATTCCATCAAAAGCCAGAAAAAGAATGCTGTCTATCTTTTTTTCTGCTATGATGAACCTATGAAAAAAGAACCAAAATACTCTCTTTTATTCCTTGGACCTGTTTACTTTGTAATTATTCTGGACACTATTATTCTTTTATCTTTGCAGAAATGGGCATATTCCGTCATTGTTGTTCTTCCAATGCTTTTCCTTTATCCAATCTGGCTGACCTTTATAAAAAGCCGGGATTACCAAGGAAAAAAGAAGGCCCCTCACTACCTACTTAGGTTTTTAAGATACCTTCTTGTTATTCTTGCAATTCTGATTCCTGCTCTCTTATATTCCTATGTTCCGTTCTTTTTCTCTGGCTTACATGGATTTTCACTACTCATTCCGCCCTCGGAAGTGTTAATCTTATATAGGTTAATTATTCCAGAAACCTTAATGATTGAAAAAACTAAATGATAACAAGAGGATGATATGGATTTCAGCCGATTAAGGGATAGCAATTTCGCCCGTAACATTTCCACCGAGTTCATTGCGAGTATGGTCACTAGGCTGATCATCATCGTTTTTTCCTTTGTTGTTTATTTCAAGCAGAAAAAATACTCTTACAAAGATAAACCAAAAGGAATCGTCAACCTCGCTGAAATCATCGTTGACTTCGGAGACAAACAAGTCAATGAGCTTAGGGGACATCCGAAATACTTCTCAAATTTCGGTGGATACATCATTCCTTTAGCAGCTTATATCTTTATCGGTTTCGTTGTCGGCAGGACTGGTTTTCCAAATCTTATTGTATTAGGTCCTGCAAGCGAGGGTTATCTGAGGAATGAAACGAACCGGTTCTCACAGATTACTCCTCCGTTCACAAACCTTGCTTTTACTTTATCTATCGGATTACTAACCGTTGTCATCATTGAATTAACAAAGCTCCGCAGTGAGAAATGGAACTACTATCGTCAGTTCATCTTCACCTTCCCTCCGCTTCTTCCGTTAGCGACAAACTTAGTTCCAATGCTTTCTTTAGGAAGGCGTCTCTTCGGAAATGCATTTGCAGGATTCTGCATTGAAACACTTCTCTATTATGCATTCAACTCCATCGGTCATTCGTTTGGTTTGGTTCTAGCGCCTGTCTTTAGGCCTTTCATACACGCTTACTTCGATGCCTGGGGTGGTATTGTCCAGACAATGGTATTTGTCAGGATTACCAGGAGGAACATCGCTCAGCAGGCTCCGGAAAACGAAGCTGTTGAAGAGCAAGCGAAAGCAAGGACATTAAAGGCACACAGGTAGAACAGAAATCGCCAAGTCAAGGAGGCAAATTTATGAATTTCTTATCCAATCTGACATTCTTAGTTGAAGGAACCGCCGAAGCAGCCAAATATGCAAGTTTAGGACAAAGGTACATCGCTATCGGCATCATCAGGATTGCTATGGGCTTCTCTTCCTTAGCAGAAGGAAGGGTTGTCACAACCGCAGTCAAAGGTAGGGCACGCAATCCGGAAGCCACTGGAAAGTTACGTTCTTCCAGGATCTTAGGTTCTTCTATCTGCGAAACTGTCGCTATCTACGGTCTTGTTCTCGCAATTCTTCTGATCTTCGTTGCTAACCCGATTGCTTTAGCGAAGTAAAGTAACCAAAGGAACGGGAAATGAAGAAGAAGCTAGTTTCAGCTTCCTTATTATCTCTTTCCCTGCTAAGGCTGACATCCTGTGAAACGGACAGTAGGTCCGGAAGCATCTCGGATAAAGTCGGAAGCGCACTTCCGAACCTTTGGATCAGCTTAGCTCAGCTAGCTGCCTTCCTAGTGAGGGTAGTTATCTTCTTTGTGTTTGCCTATAAGCCAATCAAAAAGAAGATGCAGCAGCGAGCAGACTATGTCGCATCCAATGTCAAAGACTCCGAGCAGGCAAAAGAAGCTGTCAGCAACAGCGAACAAATCTGCCAGGATACAATCCGTCACGGAAAGACAGAAGCAAGTCGTATCATTCAGGCAGCTTCTAAGACCGCCAAGGAATCAGCTGATCAGATTGTCCAAAAGGCAAATGACCAAGCGGATGCTATCCGTGAACAAGCAAAGAAAGATGCCGAACAGATTAAGCAGGATTCTTTGAAGCAGACCCATGATGAAATCGTCAATGGTGCTATCAGTGCTTCCAAAGCAATTCTGAAACGTGAGCTGAGCAAGGAAGACAACGATAAGGTTGTCGATGATTTCCTCTCTGAAAGGAAGAAAGAAGAAAAGAATGGATAAAGCCCTTCTTGAGCACTATGCCTATGCTTTGTTTTCACTTTCCAAAGAAGAAAACAAAGAAGAAGCATACCGCAACGAAAGGAACTGGTTGGATCAGGTTTTCAAGCAAAACCCTTCTTTCCTGACTTTTCTTTCTTCACCCGAGATATCTTGGGACGAAAAAGAAAAGGCAAGGAAAGACGTATTCCAAGACCAGCTGTCCAAAGCAACCGAAGGTTTTCTCTTAATCAGGAGGAAACGGAAGGCTAGGAAAGAGTTCCATTCCATTGTTTCAGCCTACAATCACCTCTACAACGAAGACACCGGCGTTAGGGAAGGCCGTGTCTACACAGCGTTCGAACTTAGCGATTTACAAAGGAAAGAACTAGAAGAGGGCTTCTCTAAGCAATACCAGAAGAAAGTCACTCTGACTCAGTTCTTAGATCCTTCCTTGATTGGTGGAAGGAAAGTCTATATCGGAGATACGTTGTACGATAACTCCGTCGACTCGCGGCTAGAAGCTGTCCGCAAGTCGCTCTTAAATCAGAAAGCATAGGAAGGAGAAGAAAAATGACCGATAGGGATCAGATCAGTAATCTCATCAAAAAAGAGATTCAGAACTACGAAAGCAAAATCGAAACCGACGATGTCGGCAGCGTCATCTCCGTCGGAGATGGAATCGCCACAATCTATGGCCTTGAGAAGGCAAGGTATGGTGAACTCCTCTCTTTCCCGCATGACGTCTACGGAATGGTCAGGAACCTGAATGAGGACAGCATTGGTTGTGTTCTTTTAGGAAAAGATATCCTCATCGATGAAGGAGACAGTGTCAAACGGACTGGAAAAGTCGTTTCTGTTCCAGTCGGCGATTCTCTTTTAGGACGTACCGTCAATGCCTTAGGAAGGCCGATTGATGGTCTTGGTGAAATCAAAGCCGTCCGTTATGATCCAATTGAAGCCCCAGCTCCTGGAATTAGGAAACGTAAGAGCGTCAACGAACCTCTTCAGACCGGTATCAAGGCAATCGACTCTAGGATTCCAATCGGAAAAGGTCAGCGTGAGTTAATCATCGGTGACCGTCAAACCGGTAAAACCGCTCTTGCCATCGACACCATCATCAACCAAAAGGGAAAAGATGTCATCTGCGTCTATTGTGCAATCGGACAAAAGAATTCTACGATTGCTCAGATTGAAAGCAAACTGAAGTCCTACGATGCTAGGAAATATACAGTCATTGTCAACGCTTCCGCGAGCGAATCGGCACCTAGGCTCTATGTTGCTCCCTATGCTGCAACAACCAGGGCAGAATACTGGAGGAATCAAGGCAAGGATGTCCTCATCGTCTACGATGATCTCTCCAAGCACGCAGTCAGTTACCGTGCCCTGTCTTTGCTGTTAAAGCGTTCTCCAGGACGTGAAGCTTATCCGGGCGATATCTTCTATCTCCATTCCCGTCTCTTAGAGCGCTCCTGCAAGCTGGATGATAAATACGGAGGTGGTTCTATCACCGCTCTTCCGATTGTCGAGACTCAGGCAGGCGATATCTCCGCTTATATTCCGACCAACGTCATTTCCATCACCGATGGCCAGATTTTCTTAACCACCGACTTATTCAACCAAGGCCAGCGTCCGGCTGTGGATTCTGGTTTATCCGTTTCCCGTGTCGGCTCCTCCGCCCAATGGAAAGCAAGGAAATCCGTTGCTTCCTCTTTGAAGATCGAACTTGCCAACTACAATGAGAGGCTTGACTTCTCCCGTTTCGGATCGGATCTTGATTCCGTCACCCAGAACGTTCTAAAGCATGGCTCCGTCTTAAGGGAGGTCTTAAAACAGAAACAATATGATCCTCTTTCCAGGATCGATGAAATCATCGATATCTATGTTGCCCAGTCGAAGGCACTCGATAATGTAGCATTAGATAAGATTCCTTCGACTCTCTCTTTGATTCGTCAGTCTTTCCATTCCAGCCACCCGGAAGCAGTGAAGGAAAGGGAAGAAACGAAGAAATTATCGGACAAAACAAAGAAGAAAATCGATGAATCCGTTTCCGATATTTTATCCGGAGCCCGTTAGTTTCCATAAAAGGTAATCATGGCAGAATCCTTAATTAATACCAAGCGTCGAATTAACACCATCCGTTCCACCGAAAAAATCACTAAGGCTAGGAAACTCGTCGCTTCGGTCAAGTACCAGCGCTGGAAAAAAAGGTACACTTCCAATCTTGGCTATGAAAAGGCAAGGCAGGAAATCAGGTACACTGCTTTCGGCTGTCTGAATGAAAAAGACAAACTTCCGGATGCCATGGTTTCGCATAAGGAAGCGAAGAAAAAATTGTACATCATCAGGACTTCAACTTTAGGACTCTGCGGTGCATACAACTACAATGTCTTCAAAAGGATAGACAAAGAACTGACAGAGGACGATGAGCTTCTTCTGATTGGTTCCAAAGGAATCAGTCATTACACAAACAAAAACTATGAGAGGAAAGAAGATTACTCGAATCTGAGGAACCATTTCACTTTCGGACAGGTCAAACACCTCCGTCATGAAATCGTCAATCTCTATCGAAACGGGAAGTATAAAGAAGTCCATCTGGTTTATACTCACTACAAGAACTCCTTGAACTTCATTCCTCAAGATGAGATCATCCTTCCCTTTAAGGCTGACAAGGAAGAAGTCGAAAAGCGGAAAGAAGCTTATCCTCCGCTGATTGAACCGGATAAGAGGGAGGTCATTTCGACCACAGTCTTGCATTATCTAGATGCTAGGATCTATCAGAAATTAATCGAAAGCGAAATCTCAGAGCTTTGCTCAAGAAGAAATGCAATGGAAACCGCAACCGATTCCGCAGAACAGATCAAAGGCGAGCTCAGGATTCAATACAACAAGAGTCGTCAAAACGCAATTACACAAGAAATCACAGAGGTGGTTGCTGGTGCAAATGCTGGAAAGAAAAAAGAAGATTAGGAGGAACAACCTATGGAAGATAAACAGTATGGAACCTTGGTCCAGGCTATCGGACCTGTCTTAGACGTTCGCTTTTCCTCACAGACGCTTCCTCCGCTTCTTACCGCATTGAAAGTCAGAAGGGAAAGCGGAAAGGAACTGACTATCGAAGTCCTTCAGCATATCGGAGACGATACTGTCCGCTGCATCTCGATGGGATCCACGGAGGGTATCCAGCGTGGATTGAAAGTCGAAAACACCGGTAAACCGATTCAGGCACCGGTTGGAAAAGAAGTTCTCGGCCGAAGGTTCAATGTCTTAGGTGAGACCATTGATGATGGACCTGCTTTCACCGCAAAGGAAACTCATTCCATCTACAATGATCCTCCGAAATTCCAGGATCAATCCACGAAAGCGGAGATTTATGAAACCGGAATCAAGGTCATCGACCTTCTTTGTCCTTATATCAAAGGCGGAAAAGTCGGTCTGTTCGGTGGTGCCGGTGTCGGCAAGACCGTTCTGATTCAGGAGCTTAGGCATAATATCGCTACGGAGAAGCATGGTATCTCCATCTTCGCCGGTGTCGGTGAACGTTCCCGTGAAGGAAATGACCTTTACTATGAAAGGAAAGAAACCGGCGTTCTTCCAAACACTGCTCTTGTCTTCGGACAGAGGAACGAAACCCCTGGTGTCCGTAGGCGTGTTGGATTAAGTGGTTTGACAAGGGCTGAATACTTCCGTGATGTCCAGCATCAGGATGTTCTGCTCTTCATCGATAACATTTATCGTTTCACTCAGGCGGGAAGCGAAGTCTCTGCCTTACTTGGCCGTAGGCCTTCCGCTGTCGGTTACCAGCCGACTCTGGCAACGGAAATGGGTCAGCTCCAGGAACGTATCGCCTCAACGAAGAATGGCTCTATCACCTCAATCCAAGCTGTCTATGTCCCTGCCGATGACTTAACCGATCCTGCTCCGGCTACAACCTTCTCCCATTTGGATGCCAAGACCGTTCTTGACCGTAAGATTGCCTCTTTAGGTCTTTACCCAGCTGTTGATCCTCTTGCTTCCTCTTCTAACTTCCTTGATCCAAACGTTGTCGGACAGGAGCATTATGATGTTGCCCGTGCCGTTCAATCGATTCTGCAGCGCTACAAGGACCTCCAGGATATCATTGCCATCTTAGGTATCGATGAGTTATCGGATGAGGATAAGCTCGTTGTCAATCGTGCACGTCGTATCCGTAACTTCCTTTCCCAGCCTTTCTGTGTTGCCGCTAAATTCAATGGTTTCGACGGAAAGTTTGTCCGGGTAAAGGATACCATCTCTTCCTTCAAACGTATTCTTAACGGAGAAGGTGATAACCTTCCCGAAGCTGCCTTTACCTACGTCGGAACGTTCGATGATGCCATCGAAAAAGCGAAGAAGCTTCAGGAAGAAGCTGATAAGAAAGCAGCATAATAGTTCTTTATGGATACGTTCACTCTTGTCCTATTAGAGCCCGATCGTGTGCTGACAATCGACAATGTCGAAGAGCTCCTTGTCAAAACAAAAGATGGAGAGCTTGGCATTCTCAGCCATCACATCGATAGGCTTAGCAATCTCGTTATTTCCGAAAGGAAAGTCAAATACAATGGTGCCTTCCACCTCTTTGCCATCGGCGGAGGAACACTCTCTTTCCGTCAAAAGGAAAACAAGGCTGTTCTTTGCCTGGAATCCTTTGAGGAAGACAAAGACATTGACTTGGTCCGTGCGGAAAAGGCAAAAAAGAATGCAGAAGACAGGCTCAAGCAGAAGCTTAGTCTAGTCGAAGAAACAAAATTCCAGATTCGTCTTGAACGTGCTATCAATCGAATCCGGATCAAAAATTCGAACCGATAAGAAAGCAAAGGACTGTCTTAACCGCTTTACTAAAGCTAAGACAGCCCTTTTCCTTTTCAATAACGAAAAGAAAATTTATAATGTTACTGCTTAGGAGGTCTCCGAAATGAAAGAATTTAATAATATTTCCTGGGATGAGTATTTCAGGTCGATTGCACTCCTTTCTTCTTTGCGCAGCAAAGATCCTCATACCAAGGTCGGCGCCTGCATCGTTTCTCCTGAGCATAAGGTCCTGTCCCTTGGATACAATGGAATGCCAATCGGTGTAGATGACTATGAAATCCCTTGGGAAAGAACGGATAAAGATCATAGTCTATTAGATTCCAAGTATCCTTATGTCTGCCACGCTGAGCTGAACGCAATCTTGAACTCCACCCATGAGCTAGTCGGCTCGACCATCTATGTCACGCTATTCCCATGTAATGAATGCACAAAAGCAATCATCCAATCCGGAATCAAGAAAGTCATCTATTTGGATGACAAATACCATGACTCCGATAGTGGAATTGCGGCTCGGAAAAGGCTAGACAGGGCAAAGATTCCCTATGAGCAGTACACTGGAAGAATCCCGGATATTTCCTTTAAGAATGAAAAATAGCAACTACCATACCCGTTTTCCACTGAAACGATGTCTGATTGCATCGGTTGTTATCCTGCTCTGTGCAAGGATGGTCCTAGGACTACTCTATGCAATCGTAAAGAACGAAAACATTCCCGATAAGACCTGGATTTTTGTCTTGGTCTGGGGAGTCGTCTTCTTCCTGAGGCTCTTTACCTATTGGAGGAGACAGATTATTCAATTTATCCGCACAAGAAAAGATGAGAACAAAAAATAAAACCAATGAACTCCTAAAAAGAGATGACCATATACCCAATGATTCCGAGATCTGCCTCGAGAATCTTTCTTTTGGGTATGATGATGAATCCTTAGCGGTTCAGGATGTGTCCTTCTCGATAAAAAAAGGAGAATATGTGTCCATCATCGGACATAATGGCTCTGGAAAGTCTACGCTTTCCAAGCTGATTGATGGCATCCTAGTCCAGAACAAAGGCGAAATCTACATCGATGGCATCAAAAGGAATGATGATAACGCACTATTATTAAGAAAAAAGATTGCACTTGTCTTCCAAAATCCGGACAGCCAGTTCATCGGAGCTACCGTCCGGGATGATATTGCCTTTGGACTTGAGAACGAATGCGTTCCGACACAAGATAGGAACGCCATTATCGAAAAAAGTGCAAAAGAAGTCGGAAGGGAAGAGTATCTCGATAGAGAACCTTCGAATCTTTCTGGTGGACAGAAACAACGAGTTGCCATCGCAGACTGCATTGCCCGTCGTCCGGAAATCCTGATCAGGGACGAAGCCGGTGCCAGGCTCGATCCAAAAGGGAAACACGAAATTCGGAAAATCATCTACGAACGGAAAAAGAAAGATCCGAATCTGACCATTCTCAACATCACTCACGAAATCGATGAAGCCTATGACTCCGACCGTGTCTTAGTCAGGAACAAAGGCAAGCTTGTCTTAGATGGAACACCAGAGGAAGTCTTCCAGGATGATGCCTTCCTTGCTTCCATCCATTTGGATATCCCGTTTGCACACAAACTGAACAAGAAACTGAAAGAGCTTGGCTTGGACTACGGAAAAGTCAAAAACGACTATGAACTGAGGGAAAAGATATGCCAATCTCATTAAAGCACGTCTACTATACCTATGACAGAGGCACTCCGGCAGAGAAAGAAGCCCTCGAAGATAGGAACCTTATTTTCCAGGATCATTGTTTTACCGCTTTAATTGGTCGGACAGGTTCTGGAAAATCGACATTGATTCAGCACCTGAATGGATTACTGCTTCCGGATTCTGGAATCATCGATGCCAACGGCTATGTCATCGACAGGACTTTGGAATACAAGAAAAACGGAAAAGTCGATGTTCGGAAAAGGAAAAAGAAACACAAAAAGAAACAAGCCGATATTAAGTCTCTTCGAAAACGGGTCGGCCTTGTTTTCCAATTCCCGGAGTATCAGATCTTCGAAGATACCGTAATCAAAGATGTCTCCTATGGTCCGAAGAATTTTGGAAGGAGCGAAGAAGATTCCATCCAAGAAGCGAAAAAAGCACTTAAGATGGTAGGACTCGATGAATCCTTCGAAGAGCGTTCCCCCTTTGAGCTTTCTGGCGGAGAAAAGAGAAGAGTTGCGATTGCCGGTATCCTTGCCTTAAAACCGGAAGTCTTAGTCCTAGATGAACCGACTGTCGGTCTTGATGCCAAAGGAGAGAAAGACTTAAGGTCTTTGCTCACCTCTTTGCACGAAAACGGAACAAGCATCATTCTAGCCACCCACAACAGGGATATTGTTCTATCCTACTGTGATCGTGCGATTGTCCTTAACTTTGGAAAAATCGTAAAGGACAGTACTCCACTCGAGCTTTTCCGGGATGAAGCTTTTAGGAACGACTCCTTTCTTGAGCCACCAAAAGTATTCTCTTTTGCACGTGATCTTAAGAAAAACGGAGTCGATATTGACTTAAATAAAATTAAAGACGTCTCTTCTCTTGCTGAAGAAATTGTCCGTTTGAAAGGAGGCAAATAAAATGAAGCTTCCTTTAGGAAAATATAATTCCTACGATACCTTCCTTCATCGCATGGATTCTCGAATCAAGTTAGTCGGAAGGATTATCAGGATGGTTTCCGTCTTCTTATCTTACGGAAACCAATACAGGGGTCTAATCGTCAGGCTTGGTCTCTTTATCATCCTGATGGTTCTGTCTTTGCTTGGCAAAGCAAGCTTTGGCCGTCTTTTTTCTTCTTTGAAAGTCCTTTGGAGGATGGTGTTGATTCTTGTTGTCATCAACATTTTCCTTCCAAAATACACAAGGGCACAGATTGAGGAAAAAGGTTTAGCTATCGCCTTCAGGATCAACACCATCCCAGTCACTTATGCCGCAATTATCAACATCGTCTATATCATTGTTCGCTTGGTTTTGGTTCTCAGGCTGACAAACATTTTCACCGCTACGACAAAGCCAAGGGACAGGACAAATGCAAGGGAATGGTTATTAGCACCTCTCAAGCTTCTCTTTGTACCTGTCCATAAAATCGCAAGGTCTATCTCTTTAGCACTGCGCTTTATTCCGACTCTGACAGAAGAGACGGATCGAATCAGGAAGGCACAGGCAAGCCGTGGAGTCGACTTCCACCAAGGAAAACTAAAAGATAAAAGGAAATCCCTGATTTCTTTGATTATTCCTCTTTTCATGTCTGCATTTTCTATCTCTGGCGAACTTGCCGATGCAAGGGAATCGAGAGGATATGATCCAAATGCCAAACGTACGAAATACCGTGCCTTCCAATGGTCTACACGGGATACTCTCGGAGTTATTATCCTAGCTGCTAGGTTAGGATCCATCATCTATCTAGCCATAAGGAAATACGATAGGTTTGCCTATCTTGGAATCAATCTCCCGAAAATCAGCTAAGATGAATATTTATCTTCGTATCGCTTTCCATGGTGCAGACTTCTATGGAACACAGAAACAGAAAGACAAGCCTACCATCCAAGGGCTCTTCGAAGATCTTTTATCCAAAATCTACAACACGCCTATCAAGGTAACAATTTCTTCCCGTCTTGACCGGTTTGTTTCCGCATTAGATTTTGGTCTTACCTTCTTTTCAACAAATGATAAATATACTCTAAGCTATCTTGCTTATTATCTGAAGCGAATGCTGCCTTCTTCTGTTGTGCTTCTTTCCATCGAACAGAAAGAGGATGGTTTCTCTGCACGGTACTCCGTTAAAGAAAAGACCTACAAGTATTTGATTCAGAATGAAGATATCGTGAATCCTCTCTTCACTCCTTTTACCTTTGTTCCAAAAAGAAAGCTAAACGAAGAAAAAAGGAAAGAGGCTTTAGCTCTGTTTCCAGGCATCCACGATTTTTCTTCTTTTTCCGTTCCAGAAGAAGATGACCGCTGTATTTTAAAACTGAATAAAGCAACAAGGAAAAAAGAACAGAACAGGTTAGTAATGACCTTCAAAGGAAAATCCTTCCTTCGATATCAGATTCGTTGCAGGGTCGGAGCATGCATTCAATACCAAGAAGGGAAGATATCCCTTGATAAAATCCAGTCTCTTCTAAGGGGAGAAGAAGCAAACTACCAAAAGAATAAGGCAGAGGCAAAAGGTCTCATTTTATGGAAAACCGATTATGGAAGAGAAGAGAAAAAGAATTCCTTTTCAGCCTTAGGGAAATTGATATAATAGATATTAATCATGAAAACAGATACTGAACATAAACAGAATTTCAAAGAGGTCTGGCATCATTACTTCCGTAAGGAAGATATTTTCCTGATTCCGAATCTTCTTTGTTATTTCCGTATTGCCCTGATTGCAGTCTTCCTTGTCTTCTATTTCCATCCGATTACGATCCTAGGCAACCAATATGCGAATATCTATCTAGCAGTCGGTGTGATTGCTATCGCTGCTTACACGGACTTCATCGACGGCTTTGTTGCCCGTACCTATGACAGGAAATCTCCTTTAGGATCTGTCGTTGATCCTAGGGCAGATAAGCTTCTCCAGGCTGCTATTGCCTGTGCCCTAGTCGCAAAACTCTATAAGTTTGCTGCCGTCGATACAAGGTTAGCTGTCTTCCTTATCAAAGAATTCACCCTCATGGGACAAGACATCCATAGGGCGAGGAAGAAACAGAGTTTCGGAAAAGCCCAATGGTACGGGAAAGTATCAACCTTTGTCTTCTACCTAAGGCTTGGTGTTCTTCTCTTTGCCGGCCCGATGCTTGCGAATTCCTCCCTCTACCAGCAACATCAAGTCATTGATTCCTTAGCTACCGTCGCTATTTTGTTCCTCACTCTAGCCTTAATCGGATATATTCATCTCGAATATAAGATACTGAAGAAGAGCAAAATCTCTTCGAAAGGAGAAAACAATGATCAGAATTTATAGGTCACCAAGCTGTTCCAGCTGCCGAAAAGTAAAAGCATGGTTCAATGAACACGATGTTCCGTATGAGGAAGTCAATATTCTAAAACACGAACTTACCGAAGATGATCTCAAAGACAGGCTGAACAAGTCTCTCGATGGAACGGATGAAATCATCTCAACCCGTTCTAAAATCATCCAGGAGCAGAAAATCGATATTGATTCCATGTCCTTCAAGGAACTTCTTAGCTTCATCAAACAGAATCCGACTGTCCTAAAACGCCCAATCATCGTCAATGATACTTCTATCCAAGTCGGATACAACGCCGATGAAATCGAAATCTTCGAGCGGGATAAACGGGCTTATAAGAAGGCGCGTCATATCGCAAAAGAAACCTGCAGCGAAAAGAACTGCCCCGAATACAAGAACTGTATCCATCGCTTCCAAGATCGGATCCAGCATGCTGCAACGGAGAAGTGCGAAGGAGACTGCGGGAAATAAACAAAGCACTGTCAAAGGATGTCTTTGGCAGTGTTTTTTTCTAGCGAGCAATCAAAAAGCCGGACTTCTAAGAGCCCTGCTTTTTTTGGAATCGATTATTTTCCTTCTAAAGCTGCGTTAATAGCACGCGTTTCCTTGGAAAGAGTGTTGAGCTTGAATTCAAGATCGTAGTTCTCACAGATTTCCTGAAGTGTGTTCTGACTCTTAACAGCAGAATCGGAGTCACACTCTAATTCATAATCAACCTTCTTACCGTATTCATTTTTGGAGATATCAAGATCTGTATCCTTGTAAACAGCTTCGCGACGATGAGTCGTAAGCTCTGCAAGGATTCTAAGCTCGCTTGCAGGAAGATGAAGGGTAACAAGGAAATCAGCGATATCGCCTCTTGGGAAGACGTTATGACTGATTAAGCTATCGGCATCTTTCTGGGAAAGATGCTGATTCTTCTCCAATAATCCTTCGGAAAGAGGAGCTTTCCTTGTTAAAACATACTCCTCACCAGTCTTACGGAGACGGATAACCATGCCATACTTCTTCAGCTTACGGTCTGTGCTGTCCCTGTAATAGTTCGTCTGAATGATTTCTTTTTCGCTGAAGCCGAGCTTACTAGCTAAGCGTTCATAATCCTTCTTCGAAAGCAGAATCTTCGATTCAATTTCAATTTTGTTGCTTGCCATAATATACCTCGTAACTCGCCTCTATATGATACAATAAAAGCAGGAAAATAGAAAGCTAAGAGAAGATGAAAGCAACTACTTTTACCATACACTCCAAGAAATACGAACATCACGAAGGACTGAGGAAGAAAAGGCAGTCCCAGTTGATCAGCAAAGGCTTTACTTTGGATAATGAGAATCCAGACCTTGTCATCATAGCCGGTGGAGATGGGACCTTTTTAAGAGAAGTGCGGAACCGGAAGTTCAATGGTCGCTTTGTGCTATTAAACACCGGCCATCTCGGATTCTTCTCCGAATTCAGCATTGAGGAAGCAAACAAACTCCTCTATGCCATTCTGGAAAAAGAGCCGGAAGAGGAAGTCCTTCCTCTCGGAAAAATCACCAATTCCACTGGTAACTATGACTACTTCCTCAATGACGTCTGCATCGAAGGGCTTAAAACCTGCTGGGTCACAGCACGGATTGACGATGAAATCCTGACAACAATCCGTGGAAACGGAATCGTCATCTCTACGCCGATTGGTTCCTCCGGATATGCAGCAAGCCTCGGCTCTCCCTTCAGGATTGGAAACCCAGATGTCTATGAATTCGCAACCATCGCACCTTGTTACAATCGTTTGTCTTTCAATCCAATCAACAAGGCAATCATCAGTAATAAGAAAACTCTGTCTATCGAACTGAGAGGAAAAAGGATTCCAGTATTAGATGGAATCTCAGCTGGCAGCTTACGGGATAACAAATTCGTCTTTGCTCCTAAGTCAGAGAAGACTCTGACGATTCTCCACTTCCGGAAGCAAAGCGAAGTCATCCGGTTAAGAGAAAGGATATCCGGAAAATGAAAGAAAGAAATGAAAATCAGATATTCGGTATGCCGACCTATGTCTACATTATTATCATTGCAGTAGCTGCTCTCTTATTAGCAGTTGCCATCTTCTTCATCATCCGAAGTTCCATAAAAAGAAAGAAGATTCGTAAATCGAATGAAGAAGCGAACAAAAAAGTCGAAGACAGTGCAAAGACAATTGCAACTGCATTCGGAGGAAAAGCAAACATCCTTTCCATCACGAAACAAGGCTCCAGAGTCACACTTGAGCTCAAAGATCCTAGCTTAGCTGACAAGGAAAAAATCAATGCGGAATTCAAAGATGCCAGGTATAGGGGAAACAAGGTAACGTTAATTATCGGTTCCAGGTCTGAAGAATTCAAAACCCTATTAGAAGAGAATAGGAAGTAGCAGAAGCAACTTCTTAGCAAAATGAAAACCCGCCTCCATAGAGGCGGATTTTTTTATTTCAGGATTCCTAGGTCGACAAGGTCTTCCTCGAGTTCATCAATGGGAAGGCCCCTGATGTTCTCATAGCTTCCATCCATGATCTTTGCATTGATGAAGTCTTTGTCTTGGATTCCATAGGCACCGGCTTTGTCAAACGGAGATCCCGTATCGATATATTCCTGGATTTCCCTGTCTGCCCTCTTTTCCATGAAAAGCTTGCTTTGACAGATTCGATGTTTCAGCTCTTTGCCATCCAGATAGATAGCATAGGCAGTAATGACTTCATGGGTATTTCCGCTCAGTTCACGAAGCCTGCGGAAGACATCTTCTTCATCCTTCGGCTTTCCGAGTTGTTGACCTTTGAAGGATACCCTAGTATCCGCAGAGATGACATAATCTCCCGGATGAGATAGAGATACCTTGTAGCCTTTGCCTTGTGCTTCCCTTAAGCAAAGCTTGCGAACATCCTTGCTTTCAATCTTCCGTTCCTCGAAGGAAGAAGGACAGACCTCAAATGGAATATCACCAAGGATTTCCTCGAGCAGTTCTTTTCTCCGTGGAGACTGACTTGCTAAGATAATCATATTATTCTGCCTTTCCAGCTGGAGAATAGTTCAAAACGACAGGGATAATAATCGGATGACGTTTGCTCTCCCGATAAAGGAAGTGAGACGTGACGTTACGGATAGCATTCTTAATTTCCGGATAATTCGGCTTATTCTGTCCTTGCCTGACACGGCTGACCTCAATACCGATAATCTCACTGGCCTTTTTCTGCCTTGATTTCTTATTGGAAGTGATGAATCCTTTCGATTCAACAACTGGAGAAGAAACCAGCCTGTTCCGTTTCGGGTCAATGACAACAAAGACAGAAACCCTTCCTTCGTTGATTAAAGTCGTACGTTCCTTAATGACGGCATTGGTAATACCGACCGGATTATTTCCATCGATATAGATATTTTCTCCCGGATAGGTAATATCGCTCTTAACGACCTTATGATTGACAAGCATTAACACATCACCATTGTTGCAGACAAAGGTATGATCCTTCCTAAGTCCGCATTCAACACCAATGCGTGCATGAAGCTTAAGCCTGCGGTATTCACCGTGAATCGGCATAAAATACTTTGGACGGGCAAGCTTCTGAAGAAGACGCCTCTCTTGTTTGGATGCATGTCCGGAAGCATGAAGGTTGTTCAGAACCGAATTGGTGATAACCTGAGCTCCTAAACGTTCCAATCCGTTAATTAACGCATTGATAGCAGCTGTGTTTCCAGGAATAACGGAAGAAGAGAAGACAACCGTATCACCGGGAAGAACATGGATAAACCGATGTTCTCCACGTGCAATACGGGAAAGAACAGCCCTCGGCTCTCCTTGATTACCAGTACAGAGAATCGTGACTTCATTCGGAGGAAGAGTACGAAGCTGATCCGGTCCGGCAAGATATTCATCCGGAACCTTGATATAACCGAACTCACGGGCAGCATCGACATTGGCTTCCATCGAGCGTCCGAAGATGACAATCTTACGGCGGAACTTCCTGCTTGTTTCAATAATCTGCTGAATACGGCAAATATTGGAAGAGAAAGTAGAGATGATAAGACGTCCGGGAGCTTCCGAGAAAACATCCTCGATGCCTTGGATCACTGTCTTTTCAGAACGGGTATACCCCTCCTTTTCGGCATTGGTAGAATCAGCCCTCAGCAAATCGATTCCCTGATCTCCGAAATGAACAAGTTTGGATAAATCAAAATCCTCGTCGACTGGAGTTAAATCAATCTTGAAATCACCAGTCTCAACAATAGTGCCCTGAGGAGTGGTGATATATAAGCCATAAGCATCCGGAATGGAATGCGTGACATGGAAGAACTCAACTTTGAAATCACCGAGATGGAGAACAGAGTCTCCATCAAATTCCTTCAAAGCGGTAGTGGTACGGATCTTGTTATCGGCAATCTTGTGACGAATCAAGGTCGCTGCAAGTTTCGGAGCATAAATGACAGGGATATCCCTCTGCTGGAGTAAAAAGGGAATACCACCGATATGGTCTTCGTGTCCGTGGGTGATGACCATGCCGCGGATTTTGGATTTGCTTTGAACAAGGTGCGTAAAATCTGGAATAATGTAGTCGATTCCAGGCCTTGTTGCATCGGGGAACCTGACACCGCAATCGACAATGAGAATGTTGTTCTCGTCTTCGATACAATAAAGGTTCTTACCGACTTCGCCAAGTCCGCCTAAAGCATAGATTTCGACAGGTGAAGATAAATTCTTTTTGGTTGGAGCCATGATAAATAATACCTCTGCAAAGATAAAAAGGCCGAATAGCTGAAAATTAAGTTTATTCGTCTGTTTTTCTTTATTATTTTAGACAAGTCAAAATTATTAAACAAGGGGAAACAATCAAAAAAACGCTTTACTGATAAGAATCAGAAAAAAATTCTAGATTGTAACTGCTTCTGGATCCTTATAGAAGGGATCTTTTTTGTTGATTTTATCAATGTAGAGAACACCATCAAGATGGTCGTACTCATGCTGGAAGACAATAGCCGGATAACCGGAAAGATGCAAAGTGACATCCTTATTGGAAACAACATCAAAAGCCTTTAGCGTGATTCGGTAATAACGATAGACATAGCCTGGGACATCTTTTGGAACCGATAAGCAGCCTTCTCCAGTAGAAAGATAAGCGCGTTTGACACTGGAAGACACAATTTTAGGATTCACTAATCCGTATTCGTATTTCTTTCCATTGCTGTCTTCGAAATAGATAGCGAACCTACGTTTCGAAACACCAATCTGAGGAGCAGCAATACCGACTCCAGAGCGAATACCATGTTCGTTTGCAAAGTCATCATCCTGACTTTTTTTCAGATATTCGACCCTATCAAGAAGCCTATTACGTTCTTCTTCGCTGATGGGAAGAGAGACTTCTGTTGCCTTCTGATGAAGGACTTCATCTTTGTAAGTATAAATTTTAAATAGTTTCATTGTGAAAAAGATTATAGCATTATCTCCCGAATATTCGGCGTAAAATGCTATAATCAACGTGTGAAAAAAGAAGAATTTGAGGCAGAAGAATTTGATTTCGTTTATCAAGTGAAACAATCTGCCCTCTATCACAAAATCAAGTCTCTCTCAGCTGAGATTTACAAGGACGAGGAACTCAAGAATCTCAGCAAGGAACGAGATGATCTTTTTGCTAAGGCAAGGAATAGGACAGACTCTTTAGAAAAAGAAAAAGTCATTCAGGAAGCCAAAGAAAAAGACAGTCTTCTCCGAAACAATAAGAAAAGGAAAGAATATCTCTATTACTATAACAAGAGGCAGGGAATACTCAATCATCTGACAGCAAAACTAACACAGGAAATCAGGTTATGATTCGAATTATTCAAGGCATTTACAAAGGACGTTTCCTCAAGATTCCGGATAGCAAAGTCACCCGTCCCACAAGGGATAAAGTCCGGCAAGCTATCTTTAACGCGATAAGAGACAAAGTCGTCGGTGCAACCTGTCTTGATCTTTTCGCAGGCAGCGGAGCTAGGGGACTAGAAGCACTATCCAGAGGTGCTAAAGTCGTCTATTTCAATGATAAAAACCGACAGACATTCCAAATTCTGAAAGAAAACATCTTTTCTTTAAATCCCGAAAAAGAAAGTGTCGTTCTATCTCTTAGCGACTATCGCCTCTTCTTAAAGAAGTACCAAGATGTCAAATTCGATTTGGTCTTCTTAGATCCTCCCTACAAGATGGAAATCAACCACGATACGATTCAAAGGAGGATAGATAGGAACAGGCTAAGTGAGGATGCACTGATTGTTTCCGAACAGGAAATCGAAAATCCAAGGATAGAAGGATTCGCCTTAAAAGAATACCGCTATGGTCAGAAACATGTCGGAATCTATCGCAGAGGAGCCACACAGAAATGAAAATCGCAGTCTACCCAGGATCCTTTGATCCTTTAACAAACGGACATATCGACGTTGCCTTACGTGCAGCAAGAATCTTCGATGAGATTATCATCAGGGTTGCAGACAACAAAGAGAAAGAAGGAAGATATCTCTTTACAGCAGAAGAAAGAGTTGCACTAGCAAAAGAGATCTTCAAGGATTATCCAAACATCAAGGTCGTCTCCTGCCAAGGACTAGTCGTCAAAGAAGCAAAGAAGCTTCATGCGCAGGCTTTGATTCGCGGACTCCGTGCAGTCACTGACTATGAAGCCGAATACCAAAGGCACGAAGTCAACGAATTCATTGAACCGGATATCGACAGGGTCTATTTGATGGCACATAAGGATCAGTCCTTTGTCTCATCCAGTAATATCAAAGAGATTTTCTTCCATGGAGAAGATATCTCTCGTTTAGTTCCAGAGCCAGTCGTAGAAGCTAGGAAGCAAAAAAGACAGCAGCGGAGGAAATAAACATGAGCGAAGAAGAAAAAGTCTTAGTCGTAAAAGAAAACGTCTTAGCCAAGAATGAAGAAGAAGCAGAGATTGTCCGAGAAGAACTAAAGAAGCATGATGTCTACTTCGTCAACGTCAGGTCGTCTCCTGGTTCTGGAAAGACAACACTGTTATCCAAACTAATTCCTTTATTAGAGAAAAAAGGTCTTAGAATCGGAGTCTTGGAAGCCGATATCGATGGTAAGGAAGACAGGGACACCATTCAAGAGACAACCAAGGCCAAAGTAATCCAGGTTCATACTTCCGGAGCCTGTCACAGGACAGCACAAAGGACAAAAGAATCCATTGAGGCCTTAGGATTAGATGATGTTGATGTCATTTTCCTTGAGAACATTGGAAACTTAGTCTGCCCAGCTGAGTTCGATACAGGCGCAAACCAGAACAGGGTCCTATTATCCGTCCCAGAAGGAGTTGATAAACCTTTGAAATATCCACTCAGGTTCCAAGTCGCTCCCCTAGTCGTCGTTACTAAGATGGATACTCTGCCCGCCTTTGATTTCTCCTTCGATAGGTTCAACCTCAACGTCCGAAAACGGAATCCAAATGCTGTCATCTATGCCGTCTCAGCAAAGCTTGATAAAGGTATCGATACCTTAGCCGATTACCTTTATAAAAACATCGAGAAAACAATCCGAAAATAAAGGAATAAGGACTGCTTAAGATCCTAGGCTTAAAAGCCATGGTTAGCAGTCCCTTTTTCGTGTTTTATCTTCCAAAGCAGCACCCATCCGGCTAGGTTCCATAAGAAACACAACTAGAAAAAAATAAAAGACAGAAATCAAAAGGAAGAACAGTTGATTTCTTGAACATTCCTATTTACATGGAAAACCTCCATCCCTATATCATCGAATATGAGACAGAAACGGAGGTGTTTCCATATGAGGTCTTACTCTGACGACCGCCAGGGTGAAGCTGAAAAAAGCTGCTTTGATCCAATAGCGATAATCAGCTTCTTATTTAATTTAGTGTGATAGTCTCTGGATTTCAAGGACACAGCCAAAAATATTTTTGCCTAACAGAATCGGCATTAGAATATCGAAATAATCCTTCTTTGTCTTATAGACTTAGTAAGGCTGATCTGTAAAACAGAAAAAGAAAAAAGGACCGCTTTTCAGCAGTCCTAAGTTTTTATTTACTTAACGTAGCGCTGGAATCCGTAGATGTCGAGCCTCATAGAAGCGACATCCGTAGCAGAGGTGAGAGATAAGGAAGCAAACGGAGTAACAATAGCGCGGCTAGGAGTAGAACGGATGAAGGCAGTGTTCTTCTTACCAGCAGCCTTATCGGCATTATAACCATCCACATCGGTGATGTAGTTAGCAGCAGATTTGGCTTTGGTGAAGGTGACGAAGAACGGAGTCGGAAGTGTACCACCATCTTTTTCAGCAGTAAGATCAGCTTTCAGCTTTTCTTCTGTGACTTCACTGTTCTTATGGTTTTCGTCATTGCCAAGATAGACATCACGGATAGCATTCTGGACATCCCTCTGTTCTTCCAGGGTGATGTTGCTGTTATCGTAGAGAGCATACTGTCCTTGGTTCTTGTTGCATTCATCGGTGTCTCCCGGTTTCCAGGAAACATTGACAGAATAGAACTCGATCTGGGCATTCTTCTTATTGAAGTTGTTGAACCAGGTCTCGACATGGCTCTGCATAGAATCGCAGCCATCGCAGTTGTCTTTGTAGAAAAGGACGACGAAGCCATCCTTGTCATCGCTGACAGAGAAGCTATTCTTATCTTCTCCGACGGCTTTGCCGGATTTATCGGTTCCATCGAGTTTTTTGTTCAGCTGTTCGTAAGTGATAGCATGAGAAGAGAAGAAGGTGGATTTGCTATTGTTGACCCTTCCGGAAATGCCTTTGACAGCATACGGAATAGCAACAACAACACCGACAACAAGTCCGACAATAAGTAAAACCTGTAACCAAGCAGCCTCTTTAAACCATTCCCACGCAGCAACCGCGTGAGCTCTGCCGGCTCCTTTTTTCTTATTATCCTTAGAACTCATTGAAGGTCCTCCCGTCGATACAACACACACCTACGAATCGACATCTATATATACGACTGTTTTGAACTAAATGGTGCCCCGAGCCAGAATCGAACTAGCAATTGATCCTTACCAAGGATCCGTTATACCACTTAACTAAGGGGGCAAAAATAGCAGCGACAATTAATATACTGAATCAAAACGCCAAAGTCAATAAAGGAAGGTTAATTTCTGTTAATTCCTGCCTTTATATCCTTAATATATATAAGTTTAGCCCTTTTCAAGGCAACGAGGCGCTTTGATTCAGAAGGATAAAGATATCATTTCTTCGGGAATCGTCACTTTTTCTCTTCTTTGCTTTTTAAAATAGCAAAGACTAAAGAAGATATAAATCCTCCACAAGCTAGAAAGACTGCAATGGTATTAAGTGTATTTATATAAGTGTCTGAATAGGCACTAGTCCTGCCAGTCCTAGTCAACCTGAACAGCCCGCAAATCCTAACAGCTAGCGATAGGATAAAGAGTTTTGTGTTTCTTTTCATTGAATGAGCCTCTTTCTTATTTAAGAATAGTCACCGCTTAGTTCTTTTTCAATGCCTTTTTGAAGATAGCCAAGGATTCCTCACGTATGAATTTCACTTCCCTGGTGTTGTACTTCAGAATATTGACAAGTCCGATATGGCTTGGATTCTTTTTAACATCCTTCTTCATGGCGACCCTGATTGTCCCACTAGAAAGATGAGATAGGTAGAGACAGAGTTCGCCGGCAAGGCGAAGGATTTCGTCCCCTTTTCCTTCTAATATCACAACATGGGCACCGGGATAGTCCTTCACATGGAGGAAGGTATCTTCCTTGCGGGCTTGCTTGAAGGTCAGTTCTTCGTTCTGAAGTCCGTTCCTTCCAAAACCAATCTTTCCTTCCGGGACGATCAGATAATGTGGATCATAAGAATGCTTCTTGGATACCTTATAGACCGTATTCCGACCCTGTTTCTCCTTGATATAGCCTTCTTCCAAAAGCTCGCTCTTAAGTTCCCTGATATCTCTTGGAGTGCCATCCACAATCTCCCTTTCCTTCTTTTCCAGATAAAGAGAGTCTTCTTTGCACTTCTCAATCAGATCCTTAAGAATCACAAGAGCAGCTTTTGCCTTCTGATATTTCTTAAAGTAGTAGTTAGCATTATGAGGAGCATCCAATCTCGGATTCAAGGGAATGCTCTCCCCATCTCTTTCTAAGACCTTATCTCCTTTGCTAATTTCTGCTTGATACTGATAAATCCTCTGCCCATAGGTAAGATACTTCCTTCTGTCTTTGGCAGTATTCAGATCCTGTTCTAGATTAATTTCCTTTTTCTTGTTGTTCTTGATTGCCTTATGAATCAGATTCAGAAGCTCTTTGACTTTTTCTAGCCGGGCAACCTCTTTCTGATCCTGAACAAAGCAGGAATAAAGATCCTCGACTTTGACTTCCTTCACTCCTTCCAATCCAAAGGAAAACGAAAGAATATCCTTCTTATAGACATAGAGAGAAGAAGATTCCTTCCTTGCCTTCAAAGTATCCTTCAAATCATGCCCTTTCTGGACATATTGTTTCAGATACCGAAGAGTCGCATTGGGAAGATAAGGCCGAGCCTCCTCTGGATCCTGCCTTTCCAAAGGAAGAGGCTTTCTGGTCAAAGGATAGTTATAGATAGCATTCCGAGTCAGATAGATGCCTTTTTCAATATCGGTATGTTCATGATAAAGAGAGACAATCTTTCCATAGGGATAGGCAATGATATAGCAGTTCGGCCGATTCGGGAAAAGCTCAAAAATGAGATCATACCCAGAATTGACGTTTGTGATGTCACTCCTATCTGCTTTGATCTTAAAAGAAATGATTCGTTCTCCCTGGTGTTTGACAACATCAAGGACAGTTCCACCATAAAGTTTCTTTAAGGAATTATAGAAAGGACTCGTGTCCTCAATCTTACTGAACCGCCCTAAGGAATAGCACACAAAAGGATTCACAGGATCCCTAGAAAAAATAAGGGAGCCATGATGGAGTCCGTTTTCTTCTTCCCGGACATAAGGAAGCGCATAATCTTTCGCGTTCAAAGCAAGAGCGCGTCCGATTCTCGCTCCGGCCCTCTCTTTCTTCAGAGAGTCCGAAATAATCTGCAAAGATAAATTATCTACTGGCATAGTTTCAATTATAGTCAAAACATCGGATTGAGTTAAGATTGAATCCAAGAAAATCAGGAAGCAATGCATCCATATCCATTCGTGCACTGCTTTGACCCATCTTTTCGATTTGAAATTATCATTTCGTTCGAATAAAGAAAAGAGCCAAGAAGTACCAAGGATTCAAAATGGAAGAAGAATCTAACTTCTATTTCAGAAATATGAAAAACAGGCAGGTCCGCTGGGCCTGCCTGTTTTGTTAGAAGTCGAGTTCGTTACCGCTGAACAGGGCTTCGATATGAGCATAGATTAAGCTTAAAAATAAGGCTTTCTTGCTTTCCTTTTTCTCATTGATTTTCATCTTGTAGCCTCCTTGTTGATGTGCCATTCATCTACGGATACGGAAAAAGACGTCGTCATATCTTCTTTGTCGTCCAAATCAGAATGGAAGGGTATTATAGGAATCAAAATATATATTTTCAACTCATTTTTTAAGAAAGCGTTTTCTAATAAATTGATTCAACGAATGAGAAACATGGTATAGTGAAAGACATGGTACAAAACTGGCAAGAATTCCTGAAAAAACAACTAAAGGAACATCATGACGATTCTTCTATCCTAGAAGAGAAAAGGTCTGCTTTCTATACCAAACGGGAAAAAGAATATCAGAACGAAGGAAGGGAAAAAGAAGAAATCCAGGCTCAGCTGATAAAAGAAATCAGAAATGAAGTCAAGAAAAGGAACACTCCGGATCTTGGTAACTATAAAACCGCGTTTAACACTGCTTATGCAGGTATTTTGATTTCCATTCTTGAGGTCATTCAGCTCCTCTTTACAAAAAACATGGCATCCCTATCCATTTTCTCTATTTTAGTATTCTTAGCCTTCTTTTTTGCCTTAATCAGGCTGATTTTTAAGAAAATCCGATTTAGTAAAATCAATCTGATTGTCTTAGGAACCAGGACTTCTTCGTTTCTAGCAACTCTCATTCAGTTTTTACCCTTTATTACCAAATACAGTGAAAAAATCAGGATGCCGAATTATACCTTTCCTGGATACATTGTAAGTACAGAGCTTCTAAAAGAAGGAAGCAGTGCTTCTCCTTTAACAAGAACCGTCTTCCTGACTGACCTCCTTGTTTCCCTCCTTCTTGGCATCTTCGTCCTTGTCCTTTATATCATCGAAAAGACAAAGACCAGGAAAGATATTGACAAGAAGCTCCTTCGTTTCGAAGAAGAAGACAACAATTGATTTTTTGTTTCAAAACAAAAATAATTCTTGTATTTTTAACCCGATAAGAATATCTTTTTTCTTGTTTAGTCCGTTTAGCACAAAGGAGGCGCCATATGAGCGAGAAGAAGTTCGACGTAGTCAGCAATTACGGCATCGATGTCTTCAACGATAAGGCAAGGAAGGATTCCCTCTCTCCGAACGTCTACAAGGAACTAAAAGAAACCATTGAAAAAGGATCTGCTCTGGATCCTAAGCTCGCCGATGATGTGGCAGAAGGAAGGAAGAACTGGGCTCTAGGCAAAGGAGCCACCCATTACACCCACTGGTTCGAGCCATTGAACGGGCTCACCGCAGGAAAACACGATTCCTTTATTTCCGTCCCGGATAAGAACGGAAAGATCAGGATGGAGTTTTCTGGAAAAGAGTTGATCAAAGGAGAACCGGATGCCTCCTCCTTCCCGTCTGGTGGATTACGTGCCACCTTCGAAGCACGTGGATACACGGCCTGGGATTGCACCTCTCCAGCCTTTGTCATCCATGACGAATACGGAGCTGTCCTCTATATTCCAACCGCTTTCTGCTCTTACACAGGAGAAGCCTTGGATGAAAAGACTCCACTTCTCCGTTCCATGGATTATCTCAACGATCAATCAATCCGTGCTCTGCGTCTTTTAGGAGACGACAAGACCACAAGAGTCTTCACAAGCGAAGGTCCGGAACAGGAATACTTCATTCTGGATGCCGACACTTATGAAAAGCGTAAGGATCTTGTCTACACGGGAAGAACACTCTTTGGAGCTGTTTCTCCGAAAGGACAAGAAAGGGAAGACCATTATTTTGGTCCAATCCGTGAGAAAATCATTTCCTTCAGGCAGGAAGTCAACGAAAACCTCTGGGTTCTTGGTATTCCGGCCAAGACCGAACATAACGAAGTCGCACCTAGCCAGCATGAATTAGCCACGATCTTCAGCCAGACCAATATCGCTGCCGATCAGAACGAAAGGGTCAGGCTGATTCTAAAGAAGATTGCCAAAAAGCATGGCTTTATCTGTTTATTAGGAGAGAAGCCGTTCAACGGAGTCAATGGCTCTGGAAAACATAACAACTGGTCTATCAACACCGATACTGGCATCAACCTCTTCCGTCCTGGAGACAAACCGAAAGACAATAAGCTTTTCTTAGTCTTCCTTACAGCTGTCATCAAAGGCGTTGATGAATACGCTGGTCTATTAAGAAGCTCTGTTGCTACCTATGGCAATGATTTCCGTTTAGGAGCCAATGAGGCCCCGCCGGCAATCCTCTCCATCTTCTTAGGTGATGAACTCGAAGAAGTTGTCGAAGACATCGTTTCTGAGAAGAAGGACAAGAAAGGCAAAGAAGCAAGCAAGCTTCTTACCGGTGCCAAATCCCTTCCGGTCTTATCCAAGGATACTACCGACCGGAACCGTACTTCTCCATTTGCCTACACGGGAAACCGTTTTGAATTCCGCAGGGTCGGCTCCGAACAAAACATTGCAACTCCGAACACGGTTCTTAACACCATCACCGGTTATGAGCTCAAAGAATTTGCTGATACCATCGAAAAAGCAAAAGACAAAGACAAGGCAATCAATAACTGGATCCGCGTCAATCTTGAGAAACATCAGCGTATCCTCTTCAATGGTGATGGATACTCCGAAGACTGGGTCAAAGAAGCGGAAAAACGTGGACTTCCGAATCTCAAGACGACTGTCGAAGCCACTGATGTCCTTCTGGAAAAGAAGGTCAAAGACCTCTTCCAGGATTCTAAGGTATTAAGCGAAACTGAGTTATTAAGCCGCGCCAATATCAAATACGAAAGGTATGCAAACCAAGCTATCATCGATAGCAAGACAAGGTCTCACAGGGCCCGGAAGCAATACCTCCCAAGCATCAATAAGTATCTTGGAAAATTAGCGGATGAGATTAAAGATCTAAAAGAAGCTGGCATTCCAGTTCCTTTTACAACCTTTGATACTGCAAAAAAGATTTCTGCTCTTCTTGAAAAAGCAGGAAAAGCAACAAATGCTCTTGATGACCTCCTGGAAGAAGCCCAAAAATTCCATGGCCGTGACTTAGCAGTCTTCAGCCGTGATCATCTGCTCCCTGCAAGGCATGCTCTCCGTTCCCCGATTGATCAGCTTGAACTGCTTGTCAGCAAGGAAGATTGGCCGGTTCCTTCCTACGGCGATCTGCTCTTCCACATCATTTAAAGAAAAAACGGAGTTCCTTTCCAAAAGGGCTCCGTTTTTTTAATCTAGAATCTTAACCGGCATGAAGTCGAGGTAGTCGCCAGAGACAAAGGTATAAAGGATACCGTTATGCCTGCCTTGAATCGAGTCGTGGAAGTGATTCTCACCATGGCAATGAGAGTAGACAACCTGCTCGACATGATATTCTTCGGCTACCTTCGTAAAGAGAGAATCCTGTTGAAGGATATTCGTCGGAGGATAATGAAGGAACCTGATGAATTTCTGATAACCTGCGCTTTTTGCAGCATCCAATGAAATCTTCAAGCGGATAATTTCCCGGTTGATCAGCTTCTCGCTCTGTTTTTCCTGTGATTCATCGAATCCGACAATCGTATTGGTGTTGCGGTTAACATAGAAGGGTCCCTCGAAAGTGAATCCTTTCGTTCCAACTAGGGCATAGTCTTTGTAAACGGCAAAGTTATTCTGAAGGAAGAAAAGTCTTCCGTTATAGAGCTCATTTAATTTTGAGGTCTTATTGGAAGGCCAGAAGTGATCATGATTGCCTCGTAGAAGCACTTTCTTTCCTGGCAAAGAAAGGATGAAATCAAGATCTTTCTTTGCTTCCTCGATATCTCTTCCCCAGGAATGATCTCCCGTCAACACCAAAGTATCCTCTTCCTTTACTAAGGAAGAGATATTCTTCTTCGCTTTTTCTTCATGGTTGACCCAGGCTTTTCCAAACTTATCCCTTGATTTGTCCGGATTTGAGAAGCTGAGATGAAGATCTCCAAGTGCGTATAATGCCATCCTTATAAGTATAAACCAGCTTTTCCTTCTTTGCAGTGTTATTGAAAGGAAAACCAAGAGCGAATAGAATGGAACCATGAAAAAAGAACAGTATTTGCCATTGGTTTCCTTCTTCTCCTCTTTGCTGATTTATCTTGGAATCTCTTTTCTTCCTATTCAGAAATGGGTGGAACCCCTTTATGCAGTGAATCTAATCCAATCTGGAATCTATCTTGTTCTTCTTTTGATTCTCTTCCTGGATTCAAAAGACAGGAAAATCCCAGCCAGAGAAACAAAGCCCTCCTATTTCTATCTTCTTCCTTTTCTCCTTCTTTGCTGTTCCAATTTCCTTTATGTTCTGTTTTTCCGTATTTCTCCAAATGTTTCTTATCAATCCTCTGTCTTCTTCTCTTCTCTTTTCCTAACCCTCATAAAAACAGGCATCGAAGAAGTCCTGTTCCGAAAGCTCCTTCTTGTTTTCACTCTCAACCTAAGGAAGCCAATAAAGCACAAAGAAGTCTACACCATCCTTCTTGTTTCCATCTGTTTTGGACTAAGGCATGCCATCAACTACTACGGAAACGACCCTCTCTCTGTCACCTCACAAATTGGTTATACCTTCTTCCTCTCCCTTTTCTTAACCAGCTACAGTATTCTCTATTCTTCCACAATGCTCAGCTATCTCTTCCATTTCCTCTTCAATCTGCTAAACAGCCTTCTTTTTACTTCCTTTTTTAAGATTGAGACTACACCAAAGTATTTTCTATTCTCCATCATCCTTGGATTCATCCTGCTTCTTTTCTACCTCTTGCTTTGGTTCATAAAATATAAAGGAAAGAAAAAACATGCTCAACCTGAACTTTGATCTTTATCCGTTCCTTATCGCATTTTCAATCCTCATCGATGTGTTCTTAATCGAATTCTATTTCCGTAAAAACGGATACGGAAAAGAAAACGCAGTCGCCTTTGAACTCAATCTAGTTATTGCAGCCTTTTTTGGTGTAGTCGGAGCCATTCTAAGGCAGAACCTATACGATTTTATTGAGAATCCGCATACCTATCATTTTACTTGGTCCATGACCTTCTTTGGAGGATTGCTCTTTGGAGCAGGAAGTTTTCTTCTGGGGTATTATTTCGTCATACGGAAAAAATATCCGAAGTCACTAAGTCCGATTCTGTCTTTAGCCGGAGCATGTATTCCATTCAGCCACGGAATCGGTAGAATCGGATGCTTCTTAGACGGATGCTGTTACGGAAAGCCAGTTCCAGAGAATTCACCTTTTGCATGGATAGGAATCAAATTCCATACCACATCCGTGAAAGTCTATCCGACCAATCTCTTCGAGTGTATCTTCCTCCTCCTATTAGCTTCTATCTTGTTCTATCTCGTCTTTAAAAAGCATAGTAGCTATACTCTTTCTATCTATAGGATCAGTTACGGAATCTTCCGTTTCCTCATGGAATATCTTCGAGGAGACCATCGAGGAAGTTTTATTCCTGGCATCAGTCCCAGTCAGTTCTGGTCCTTAAGGCTATTCATCGGTGGAATTCTTTACTTTGTTCTTCTATTGATCTTGAAGAGAAACAAATTCAATTCAGAAACAAATTAATATCTTGAGTAACTAAAAACTGTTCTTCTAAGAAACAGGCAAACTGTTTTCTATAATATAGGTTGGTATATTAATTTAAGCTAAGAAAAACAATAATGCCATTCTTAAAGAAGCATTCCATTAAAACAAACTCGATTTGTTTTTAAAACGCATCTCATCAAACACCCTACTGGATAAATTCCTTTATTTCATCAAAACCATCCGCCATCAAAACACATTGATCATTTAATCCAGATGGATAGATATTTCCATCTTTAAACCCAATGACATTGAATCCAGCAAGACGTGCCGAAATGACACCAGCAGAAGAATCTTCCATAACAACTGCATTACTTGGATCCCCGATGGATAAACCTAATGCAAGTTCCGAATAAATCCAGGGATGCGGTTTACTGACAAGCTCACCCCTTGTTCCATACCTGCCTTTCTTTTTTTCTCTTCCTCCGGTAACAATCGAATCATAGAAATCCGTGGGTTTACCAAGACCAAGAAGAGAAAAAGCAGATTCAATCTCTCCCCTTGCCTTATAGTCAAGACCACTTGTTGCTAATCCGATTTTGATGTTCTTGCCTTTCAAAAAAAGAAGAAAATCCTTTAATCCTTCCCGTGGTCTAAAAGCATCTGTTTTCTTCTTTCCACTTAAAATATCCGAAAGCTCTTCTTTTGTAAGCTCATGATATTTCTCTAGGGCCCTATTCACAGACACAGGAATCTTATATTTACTCAAGCAATAAGAAAGATGTTCCTGGGTTGTAAAACCAGAGACAAAAGGAAAATCTTCCTTCGTAAGACGGAAAGAGGAATTCTGAGAAACCACCTGCCTTGTTTTCTCAATCCTTGAAATCCAGAACTCTTCGCTCTTTACACTCGTCCCATCCAGATCCATCCTGACATAACGGACTGGTTTATGGAAAAGGGTTGGCTTCCTTTTATAGACACAATCAACCCCACCTTGCCGTATCTCGACAAGGGTATCTTCTTTTTCTTTCTGGAACTCGATTCCGTGTACTTTATAATCCATTATTCGAATCTTATTTAGACTTCCTCATCATCAGACGAAGAGTCCTGCTTGTTTTCTTCCTTTTCTATCTGAGGCGAAACAGGTTCCTTTGGTTCCTGTGTCTTTTTAGGAGAAGATATAACCTGACCCTGCTTTTTAATCTTGTTACTCTTCCAGAAGGAAAAGCCAATCAAGGCAACAAACACTAATCCAGTGACAGTATAAAGAACCCATGGGCTAAGAGCATTGCTATTGTTAATCGTCAAAGTAATAGGAGCACTGACATAATAGACAACATCCCCATTGCTTTCTGTCCGGTAAGCAACATAGATTGGAGTCTCCGAACTCTTCTTAGTCGTCTGAACAGAAGCTCCGTTCTTTACAGCACTATTTGGGTTCGATGGGTTATCAATCACATAGAAATGATTCGCATCTTCATTGATAGTCTCACCATAACTCAAGGATAAAGAGTCGAATGTGGCTTTCAGCGAAGAAAAGTCCACGCTTTCTCCCGTCTCATAGGTTTTCTGAAAAGCACTATCGTCCACTTTCAGATGCTCGGAATTACTGATAATATTCTCTTTCGGAGAACTCGAATTCCTGGAACATCCAGATAAAGATAGGAAGCATAGTCCCGTAAGAAGAAAAGAATAAATTAATTTATTTTTCATGCTAATATTATAAAGGATAAAACAAGAAAAGAAGCCACTGCTTCTATCTCTGGAGGAAGAAAATGAATCACATTCTGATTGACCTAACAGATTTAACAGATGAGGAACAGAATCAAGCCGGTTTTGGAATAAAACTCTTCAAGCACAAAAAGAAGGAAGTCGTCCTCCACATTCTAGGAAAGACTCAGAATCTATTAACAATAGACTCCATGGATGGAATTGAAATCATTGAATATAATGCTTTCAAAGATAAAGAAACAACTTTGAACTTCATTTTCAATTCAGCACAAGAAAAAGGATGTTCCGGTATTGTGACATTCCGGAACAAGACACAGAGGGCAAACGCAGCCAAAAAACGCTTGGAAGTTTCTGCCCCGTCTCCCTTGATTGTCTCCTCTTATCCAAATGCATACACTGGAAAATTCACTCTGCTTGGCGACTTGGGATACAAGATCAATCCATCCAAAGAAGATTACCTAAATTACTTATCCGAAAGGAAAGCAATCTTAGAGAAAACAAATAATCAGAAGAACCCATCCTCAAAGCTTCTCCTCCCCTCTGGACTTGGCAAGAACGAACTGGCAGAATCGGTTATCGCCGAAAGGAAAAAGGATTCATCCTTTCAAGGTGAAATCGGATCTTTGAAAAGGCTAGAGGCGGATTGTGATATTCTTATCGGAGACCCAAGGGTCATCCAATCCACCATATCTGGAATCAATCAAGGCGTTACTATCTATAATGAATACCTTGAAAAGGGCAGGAATACCTCTTTCCAGTTTAAATTCGGTGGCTTGTTCATCAAAAAGCTCATGGATAATTTCAACGCCTCCGTCGATAAAAAACTTACTTCCGGAGGCAGGCTGCTCTACGGATATAAGAAAAATATCATCCTTGTCCGAAAAGACACAACTCCAAACGGAATCGCGGCTTGTCTGAATCTTGCTTATAACACCAGCGAACTAGTCGGATAAATAAGAAACACAAAAAAAGATTGCCAGGCGTTCGGTACATTCTGACAATCTTTTTTATTTGAAGTCTTTGATTTACTTCTTCTTAAGGTATTTGATGCTATCTAAGCAGACAGCTGCCCTGATGATAACACCCTTGAAGATGAACTGCCTGTTTGTATCGATCTTGCAAACCGTAAGACAATAAGTCAATGCGGTGAAGATCAAGGTACCAATAACAGCACCTTTGACTTTTCCAATACCACCATTGAAGGAGATACCACCGACAACGCAGGCTGCAATGGCATCAAGTTCCGTTCCTGTACCAGTCGACGGATTTCCTAATCCAACACGAGTTGCTTCGAAGAAACCGCCAAGACCATAGAGGACGCCAGCCCTGATGAAGATACCCCTCGTGACCCAGAAGACATTGATACCAGAGACATTGGCAGCTTCTGCGTTACCACCGACAGCATACCTGTATTTTCCGAATTTCGTCTTATTCCAGATGAACCAGACAATAGCAATTGCAATAGCGGCATAGATGATAAGGTTGACAGAATTCTGTCCCTGAATTGCCTTAGCCCAGGTTGACTTCCTGTTAAAGGCCGGAGTATCGGCAAAGAGGACCATCCTAAGACCGAAGGAGACAAGCTGCGTTGCAAGAGTTGTAATGAACGGATGCCTCTTGAACTTAGCAGTGAAGAAGCCAGCAATGGAAGTGAAGAGCACACAGGCTAGGATAGAAACAAGCCTTGCGACAATAAACGAGCCAGCAAGACCCCAATGAGTGAAGTCTAGTGTTCCATAACCGACAGACTGATTGAAGTGGTATGTTTGCTGGGACCTAATTAAGCAGACCAAGGAAACAGACCTACCGGTCAGACGTCCAATGGACAAGTCAGTACCAGCAATTAAGATCAAGCCAGCAACACCAAGAGAATAGAAGACCTTGGTAGAAGACTGTCCTAAGATACCAATCAAATGGTTCCTTGATAACAGACCTGGTTTCCTGCAGACACAGACAACGAAGAAGAGAAGAAGAACGAAGTAAATAGCGTTACGAAGGAAATAGTCACTTGCTTTGAAGGTATAGAGATAATGACGGTATTTGAATTCAAGCCTTTCTAATGGGCTGTGTTTATCAAAACGGACCTTGCCTTCATATCCATATTTTTCCATGTAAGCCTGGAAACGACTGTCTTTTGCTTTGGAAATGACATCATCCCGGATATTCCGGAGTTCCAGGGCTTTGGACTTGAAGGCAACTTTCTGGGCATGAAGTTCGACTTGCTGCCGTTTCTTCCTATCCGCTTGAGATTCATTGTCATTCGGAGTCCTTGCCTTGATAACAGCAATCTTCTTTGCGTTGTCGTTTTTCAGCTCTTCATAAGAAGCGGTATATTCTAGACGAGCATTCTTAATCAGGTTCTTTGCTTCTTCTGTTACGCTCTGATAGTAGGGCTTGAAATCATTTGCGGATTCCTGTAGAGCCTTTTTAGCAATCGCCTGGACTTCCGCTTTCTTCTCTTGTTTGACCTTAGAAGCTACTGCTAAGGACTCCTTGTTTTCCTCAATCCTCTTCTTCTTCGACTCATCATCAATCTGCTTATTCAACTTAAGCTGTTGGTTTTCGTTCCGGATAGCACGCCTTTTGGCTTCTCCGTTTTTCCGAAGTTCGTCCAGTTTATCAAGATATTCATCAAACTGCTTATTCGTTGAATACGGACTATTATCCATCGCAGGCAATAAGTTTTCGTTTGCCATTGTTTATTTCCTTTCTCCTTACAAATATTTTGCGCAGAGCTTCCTGAGTTCTGTCTGATTCGTACTCTTCGTATCAACAATACCAGCCATCCGATAGTTGGACATGACAAGAATTCGGTTCGTGACGCCTAGAATCTCAGGCCTTTCCGAAGAAACCATAATGACGGACTTTCCTTGATTGGCAAGAGAAATCCTTAATTCATAGATCTGATACTTGGCCATGATATCAATACCACGGGTAGGTTCATCTAATAGGAAGATATCCGGAGTACGTTCCAGCCATCGCCCGATGATAACCTTCTGCTGGTTACCTCCGGAAAGGGAAGAAATCTTATCGTTCTCATCATTGCACTTTGTGTGCCTTAAAGAGATTTCCCGTTTTGCAGCATCTCGCATCCTGCCATTGGACAGGATTCCAAACTTCTTATACTTATCCAAATCAGCAATGCAGGTATTAAAGGTCAAATCATCCATCGGGAACAAACCCTGAACCTTACGCTCCTCAGAAACAAATGCGAAGTTCGCTTTCCTTGCTTCATTGGCATCCTTGAAGAAGATACGTTTTCCGTTAAAGAAGATTTCGCCGGTCGCAATGGTTCGGATACCAAATAAGGATTCCAGAAGTTCCGTACGTCCAGCACCCACAAGACCATAGATGCCAAGAATCTCACCTTTTCTTAGATTAAAGGAAATGTCTTTGAGATATGGTTTATATTTTGTGGAAAGGTTATGAACAAGAAGAATATCATCACCAGGCTTGTTTGTCATCGGCGGGAATCGATTATCAAGGGAACGTCCAACCCTCGCCTTAACAAGGATATTCAGATCTGTGTTCTTGACTAGATCTTGAAGAGTGACTTCACCATCCCGGAGGATGGTAATGTCATCGCAGATTTCATAAATTTCATCCCTCTTATGGGAAATGAAGACAAAGCTGATATTCTTTTCTTTCTTTAAGCGGTTGATGATTTCAAAGAGCTTTTTCACCTCACGTTCGGAAAGAGAAGAAGTCGGTTCATCTAAGACAATGACCTTTGCATTGTAAGAAACGGCTTTGGCAATTTCGACCATCTGACGCTGGGAGACCGACATGGTTCTCCTAATCGTCTTCGGGTTATAGTTCCTGCCGAGATCACTGAAGAGCTGAAGACACTTATAATACCTAGCGTTTTCATTGATGATTCCAGCCCGTGTCCTATAACGACCTAAATAAATATTGTCAATGATGGACCGATCCAAGCATTGGTTCAGTTCCTGGTGAACCATTGCAATGCCATTCTCAAGCGCTTCTTTAGGAGAATTGAAGTTGACATTGACACCATCTAATTTGACTTCACCGGAATCCATGGAATAAATGCCGAATAAGCACTTCATCATCGTGGACTTACCAGCACCGTTTTCACCCCTGAGACCCCTAACAGTGCCTGGACGGACTTTTAAGGAAACATCTCTCAAGACATGGTTTTTTCCGAAGCTTTTGGAAAGGCCGGTCATTTCCAGAACATATTTTTCCTGTTCCATTGATTTCCCTCCGTTAGTAACAAAATAAGGATTGGGGGCAGTTTTGCCCCCGAATCCTTTTTAGTAAGAGTAACAGCTAAGTTACTTGCTTGCCTTTTCCTGAGCAGTCAGGTAATCGACAATCCTCTTGCCCTGGACTTCTCCGCCCTGGATAGCATCGAATCCAACATAATAGATATGAGTAAAACGAGAGTCTTTCCTGACTTCGGTATCAACAGTGTTATCAGCTTTCGTTGCCTGACGGTTATAGAAAATAACCGGTTTCTGGCACGGATTAGCAGCAGTAGCACCTTCGACAGTGGCGACTTTATCAAGATAAGCAGAGGCAGCAGTGGTCTTAACAGTATTCAGAATGTAAGCGTCGTACTTCGAAGTGATCTTATCAAGAACAGAGCTATCAGAGTTTCCATCACCAGCGTTGCTATCGTTGATGTCCCTATTAAAGGTATCTTTATAAGCCTGAACAAGCGGTTTGACCGTGGCATTAAGGAAGGTATCAGAGGAGTTGTAGTAGTTAAGGAAGACATTTGCCTTAGTGGTAACACCAGCCTTCTTGGTAACACCTTTATCAACTAAATCAGCAGCGGATTTGCCAGCATACTGATCGACATTCTCTTTTGTGATAGCAAAGTTATCAACAAGATAAGCGTGACTGTCTTCTTTATAATTGAAGGTGGAAGAAATCTTTCCATAGTCACCTGCAGTCGTGAAGCCGCTTGCAATCGGATCAGCGACTTTGTCAATGACATTACGGGCAAGCCTTAAGATACCAGCAACCTGAGCAGGAGCATTCTGATTGACAGTTCCCCTGACACGGCCTTCCTTAATAGCGGTTAAAGTAGTGGAGTTGGAGTCATAACCGAAAATCGGCGTACCCTCGATGTAGTTAGAAGCAGCAACAGCGCCTTCAGCCATACCATCGTTATTAGAAACGATGAAATCAATCTTGTCGCCATGGGTGTTGAACCATCCCTGAGCAAGAGATGTTGCGGTCTGAGCATCCCAAGTTGCACCAGAAGTATTCTTAGCTTCCTGGTTTTCGATTTCCTTAACGGCATATTCTGTTCCGTTTAAGGTAAGCTTGCCATCGACCGGTTTTTCGGTGTTGGCATTTGTGGTAGCTGTGCCACGAGTGTGCAGAGCAGAACGGATACCAGCAGTACGGGCAGCGGAATCATTATGGTCAATCTGGCCAATCAATAAGCAATAATCAAGCTCTTTATCGCCGAAGGCTTTGGCAGCATCCCACTTCGTGGCGGCTCCGCCACAAGAGCAGAGAAGGCTAACTAAAGCAAGAACAGAAACAGAAACTTTTTTCATGAAATCATCCTCCTTTTGGATTTTTATGAATCGCCTAGCAAATTCGCGTAAGAATTTTGTTAAGCGTTTACATTCTAATTCGTGTAAAGGAGAAGCTAAATGGGAAAAAATACACTGTTTTTTGAATTTTCTCTACTCTAGATGGAGAAAAAGGGGTTTCCAGTGCTGTTTCTTTTATCTTTATATATTAGAAAGAAGCGTTAATTCGCTTTCATTGTATCCAACGTTATTCTCCTGCCTTCGACAGAAATTGTGTATTCGTTTGTCCTTGGATAAGGAAAATCCGAAGCAAGCTTTCCGTAGGAAAGCAGGTCTTTGACAATTTCAATGCAGGCATCTGCTTGGCTCTTTCCTTCATTCTTTACTGTCCCGCTCAGATATCCTTCCCGGATGGATTTTAATCCTACCTCTGTTCCATCAATACCAAAGACAGGGAAAGGAAGTTTCCCGGTATTTTCATCGGTATATCCATTGTCCTTTAGATAATCGATTACGCCCAAAGCCCTGTCATCATTATTGGAAAGCACCACTTCGATTTGGTTTCCGAACTGTTCCCTGATATTCTTCCTGCTCGCCTTGGCTTTGCTTCTGCTCCAATTGCAATAAACCGAATTCAATGTTTCCGTTTTAAATCCATCTGCAGAAAAAGCAGAGAGTGCGGAATCGCTTCTTTTTTCTGTATCCTGATGTCCGATTTCGCCTTTGATGAGAATCAGCTGAATCTTTCCGTCACCGTTTTTGTCATAAACAGGATTCAATCCACTGTCGCCTTGGAACAAGGCTTCTGCCATTTTAGCCTGTTCTTTTCCTTCAAAAACAGGATCTGTACCTACATAGAAGATCTTGTCGTTTTTCTTTCTTCCTCGTATCCTATCGAAATCAAGAGGCTGACGATTGAAGAAAACAACAGGAATATCCTTCCTCGATACTTTGTCGATGATGGCAGAGGCAGACATTCGGTCAACCGGATTGATAAACATCCTTGCTGGATTGCCCTCATCAATGGCGCTGACAATCGCTTCGTTCTGTTTAATCTGGGAATTAGAAGCATAGGAAACCTGGTATGCATATCCAGCCTCTGATAGTCCTTCCCTCAAGGAATTGCTCCTAGCATGGATAAAGGTATCCGATTCATCATAGACGAAAACATTCGCAGTCAGTTTTTTCTCATTACAAGAGGAAAGAAGGAGGAAACATACAGAACTCCTAGCCAAGAATTTATTCTTCATTGTCTTTTACCTCCGATAACGGAATCCGGATTTCGATTTTCGTTCCCGCATCTGGTTTCGACTCGATGCCAATATCTGCTTTCTCGCCATAGAAAATATGAATTCGTTGATAAACATTCGATAGTCCTACGCCTTGATGGATATTTTTGTTCTTAAAGGAAGCCAGAAGCTCCTCCTGCTTCTCTGGAAGCCTACCCATGCCATTATCAATAATGTCGAAGACGAGGAAATCATCCTTGATTCCTCCATGGATATGGATTGCAGCCTGTTCCCGTGCATTTTCGCCAAATCCATGGACAATGGCATTTTCCACAATTGGCTGAAGAATCAACTTAATAATCGGAAGATCAAGGATTTCCGGTTCTGCCTGAATATCAAAGGAAAAGGTTTCACCAAATCGCATCTTCTGCATCTGAAGATAATACTTCACATGATCCAGTTCGCTCTTGACCGGAATAATATTCTTTCCTCTGGAAATCGAGATACGGAAGAAACGGGATAAAGCAACAATCCTTTCCTGGGCTTGTTCATTCTTACCTTCGTCAATCCTATAAATTATGGAATCGAGAGTGTTATACAGGAAATGAGGATTAATCTGATTCTGAAGGGCCTTCAGTTCTGATTTTGTCCTTTCTTTCTGCTCTTGAACAACCTCTTTTGCGAGATCGTGGATTTTCTGCCTCCTGAGATTAAAGGAATTATTCAGGGACTGGATTTCCTTCGTGCCACCAATGTTTTTCCTCTTTTGCACCTGGAAGTCGAGATTCTCGACATTCTCCATTTCTTTCTGCAGTCGGACAAGCGGAGTCGAAATCTGAGAAGCGATATGATAAAAAACAAGTAAAAATAAAGCTAAGACAATAATAGAGAAGACAATGCAGTTAATGAAGAAATTCTTCTTTGTAAGATAAAGTTCATTGATGTTCGTCACAATAGCGACCCGCCATCTTGTCTTAGGAATTGTTGAAAGGAAAAGAAAATACGAATTCCCGTTTTCCTCATAAATCTTATTTCCGATAATTGTCTCCTGGATAATCTCCGGTTCCTTATCTCCAATAGCACCGGAGGAATAGACAAGATGCAGATCGTTATCGAAAATATAGACATGCCCACCATCCCCAAGTCTGGTCTCATCAATCCTAGACTCAATCCCAGAGAAATCATAGACAATCTTCAGTACCGCCTTTTTCTGTTCTTCCCCATAAGTGAACAGCTTTGACAAGGTAAAGAAAGAAGCCGAATCAACACGAGAGAAAATATTAATCAACGGACTCGTCCTTGCCGAAGAAAACCAAGACTGTGAAACCACAGAAGCAGGAGAAAGATCATTTAGATAGTTACTATTTCCAGCAATGAAAACACCCTGCCCATCATAAAGAGAAATCGACCCGATGGATGGCGAAAGAATCCTTGTATCATCGAAGAAGTCACTTGCTTTTTCTTTGATTGTCGTATCGTTCTCGTTGACTAGTCTCTTCTGAATAGCATCGGAAACATTAACAACATCGCTTGTATAGGTCGCATAATTAGAGACAGCCTGTTCCGAGGTTGAGACAACCTGCTCCATATAAGTTCTCTCTACGTTACCGGAATAAGTCCAAGAGACAAGAAAAAGCCTGCCCACAAGGAAAAAGACAAAGCCTAAGACAAACGCACCGAAAAGCTCACTCTTCAAAGAGAGTCGATTATGAAAGCTTCTTTTTCCGGTAGTCATCCGGTGACCTTCCTGTATATTTCTTAAAGCAGTGAGAGAAATAGTAAGGATCTGCATAGCCAACATCTCGGGCAATAGAGATAATCCGGTTGTTTGCATTCGAAAGAAGCTCTAAAGCCTTTTTCCTTCTTAAATCCGTTGTTATCTTCGTGAAAGACGTTCCGTTTTTCTTTAGTATTGCAGAGATGTAGCTTACAGAATAAGCCAATTCTTTTGCAACATCTTCTATAGAAAGAGATGAATTAGTGAAATTTGCACTTAAATATTGATTGATACGCTCATAAGAAGACTCAAGGCCAGAGAGACGCTTAGATTCATTTACTTTGATAATACGATCCAATAGCAAATAATAGTACTCGACCAAAGAAGCAGGAGTCTTGGTCCGATAAATCGTATCCCTGATTTCAATATGGGACTCGAATCCAAGATAAAAGTCGTTCAAAGAAATACATGCTTTGAGAATGGCATCCAAGATATTGGATAGAATATAACTATAGTTTTCTTTGTATTGCGGTGCGGAAATCCGAAAAATCAGTTTTTTGATTTGCTCTTTTGCCTCCTCTTTCTTGCCGTAAGAAAGCAAATAGGTTAGATTCCGGTATTCGTTTTCATCGACTTTTCCGCTTGTCTGATTATCGGTATCTTCTTTTTCAAGGTCTGGGAAAGAAAAGACCATGTTCTGTCCGAGAACTGTCCGGTATTCCAAGGAGCGCTTGGCATGACGATAAAGCTTCCGATAGTTAACTGGCTGTTCCCTTATGTCACTTACACCGCATGAAACTGAGATTCCAGCTCCGCGCTTGACCCTGGCAAGGATGCTATTCAAAGCAAGGTTAAGTCTTTCATTGTCCACTGCTTTGTCGCTTTCAAGAAGCAGAACAAGCTGATTGTCATTCAAGAACTGATAATAAACAAAAGAGTCGTTTCTAAATTCCTTTTCGATGTTCTGTTTCAGAATGAAATAAAAGACATCCTGTTGTTCATACTCCAGATCTTCCTTATCAGAATCAAAAACAATAATCCTCTGATAGGGATGTTTCAAATCGATTCCGTCTTCGATAAGTTTTCCATCAAAGTTCGTACTGATTTCCTTTACTTTGATGAGAAGATTCAAGTCTTCTGATTGAAGAAAACGAACAGAGTCCATTGCTTTCTGCTCCAAGTTCTTCCTATTCCTGTCTTTATGATATTGATTATCAAGGATTTCTTTTGCCTTGTTCAAAGTGGTAATGAATTCATCTTTGAAAATCGGCTTTGTCAGGTAACCGACAACACCTAGGGAAATAGCTTCTTTCGCATAGTCAAAAGAATCATAGCCAGAAACAATAATGGATTGAAGAAGAGGAAACTCCCTTGTAAAGTGCTTAATCAAATCAATTCCATCAATATAAGGCATGCGGATATCCGTTATCAGAATATCCGGTGACAAAGAAATACCGTTTTCAAGAGTATCGAATCCGTTTTCAAAGCAACCAACCACTTCAAAAGAATCACTCCTTTTCAAGAGAATGGATTTCAAGCGGTTCCGAACGGCTTCTTCATCATCTGCAATGATTACGCGATACATGTTTTTCCTTTGGTGTGGTGAACTACTTATACCATTATATACAAATTGACTAGCCTTTATCATTAATCATCTAGTAAAAGAACAAAAGAAATAAAAATTTGAAAATTATCTAATCTTGCCAATAAAAATACACAATATGACAATAAGCAGAAAAAAATGAAAGGGCTATCTTATAATTCTATCGGGAGGATTCATTCGATGGATTTGAGAGAGTTGGAAGAATCATTTGGAAAAACATTCTTTTCTGAAAAAAAGCCTCGCTTCTATAGGGCGCCAGGAAGAGTAAATCTGATTGGAGAACACATCGACTATAACGGAGGACATGTATTCCCTTGTGCACTGAGCGTAGGCAATTATGCTGCTGTCACAGACCGGAAAGACAAAGAAATACGTTTCTATAGTGAGAACTTCCCAGAAGCCGGAATTCTGTCTTGCTCACTGAATTCAATACAATACAAAAAAGAAGACAGCTGGTCAAATTACGCCAAAGGAGTCATCAAGGCATTCCTTGACCATGGCTTTGAAATACCACATGGATTTGATATCTATGTGAAAGGAAATATCCCTGGATCTGGATTGTCTTCCAGTGCTGCCTTAGAAGTCCTGATTGCCACAATCCTTAACGATACTTTTTCCTTTGGAGTCAGCAAAACCGATATTGCACTTTTCTCACAGGAAGCCGAAAACAAATTCTGTGGAAGGAATTGCGGAATCATGGATCAGTTCGCGTCGGCAAACGGAAAGAAGAATAGGGCTTTGTTTTTAGATTGCGCAACTCTGAAGTTCGATTATGTTCCATTGAATCTCAAAGGCTACAAAATCATCGTAACCAATTCCAATAAGCCTCATTCCTTAGTTACTTCCCATTACAACGACAGAAGAAAAGAATGTGAAAGGGCACTTTCTGATCTTCAGAAAGTCGTTTCGATTCAAAACCTCTGTGAATTATCAAAAGAGGAATTCCAGAAGTATGAAAATTCAATCAAAGATCCAATCTGTAAAAGGCGTGCACGCTTTGCTGTCGAAGAAGAAGAACGGACAAAGAAAGCAGTCCAAGCCTTAAAGAAGGATGACCTTGTCTTGTTCGGTCAGCTTATCAATGCTTCTGGTGACGGATTGAAAAATGATTATGATGCCACTTGTAAAGAGATCGATATCCTTGTCGAAGAAGCACGGAAACAGGAAGGTTGCTTAGGCTCCCGTGAGACTGGTGGAGGATGGGGCGGAAACACCATTTCTATTGTCAAAGAGGACAAAGTCGCTTCGTTCAGGAAGAACGTGGAAGACGCCTACTTCGAGAAAACCGGTCTCCATGCTGATTTCAATCCGCTCGATGTCGGTGACGGAGGAAAGAGACTCTAAATGAACATTCACTCGAGTATAAAAAAGCTTGCCTGCTACGCTTTAGAAAAGCAGCTGATTACCGAAGAGGAATATTCCTATAGCATCAATCTGCTTCTGGATGTGCTTGACTTAGATGAGTTCGAAGATGACGGAAAAGACTATAAAAATGTTTCCTTGGAAGAGGCTCTTGATGAAATCCTAGACTACGCTTTCGAAAAGAAAATCATCCAAGAGAATAGTGTCGTCTATCGTGATTTATTGACTGCTAAAATCAGGAACTGCTTTACGCCACGTCCGGATGAAGTCATCCGCAAGTTCAAGGAATTAAAGAAAGTCGGTTCCGAAAAAGCAACTGATTATTTCTATAATCTTTCTATGGATTCGGATTATGTCATGTCGTATCGAATCAAGAAAGACCTTCATTGGAAGACCGCCTCTCCCTATGGAGATCTCGATATTACAATTAATCTCTCGAAGCCAGAAAAAGATCCGAAAGCCATTGCAGCAGCCAAATTAAGGAAGCAGACCAGTTATCCGAAATGTTTCCTCTGCAAAGAGAACATGGGATACCGAGGAACACTGACCCATCCTGCAAGAGAAACAATCCGCTATATCCCTCTCAAGCTTTCTGGCGGAGACTATTATCTTCAGTATTCGCCCTATTCTTACTATCCTGAGCATTGTATTGTTTTCAACAAAGAGCATATTCCAAGGGTAGTCAATAGTAAGACCTTCGAGCACCTTGTTGATTTCGTAGATGAGTTCCCGCATTACAGGCTTGGTTCCAATGCTGATCTGCCCATTGTCGGTGGAAGTATCCTGACTCACGATCACTACCAAGGCGGAAGATATATCTTCCCGATGTTCTTAGCAAAGGATATCTTCTCCTTCGCTTTCAAAGGATATGAAAACATTAAGGCAAGCTATCTTTACTGGCCTCTTTCCGTTATCCGTCTAAAAGCAGAAAACAAAGAAGAACTCATCCATCTCTCGGACAAGATTCTGAACTGCTGGCGCAAGTATACCGATGAGAAATCCTTTGTCTTAGCAGAAACCGAAAATACTCCACATAACACCATTACTCCGATTCTTCACAAAGAAGATAAGGAGTTCATCAGGGATTTGACTCTTAGAAACAACATCACGACAGAACAGTATCCATTAGGTGTCTACCATCCGCATCAGGAATACTGGAACATCAAAAAAGAGAATATCGGTCTTATCGAAGTCATGGGCCGTGCGATTCTTCCTTCCCGTCTGAAAGAGGAAAGGAGAATCGTTGCAGAAAGGGTCAAAGACGGAAAAGACCTGAACGAGAATCCAAGTGTTGCAAAGCATGCTTCTTGGTTAAACCAGTTCCAGGATCGTTTCAACGGAAAACAAAGCCTAGAAGAAATCGATTCTATCTTGGAAGAGGAAATCGGTCATACATTCCAACATGTCCTTGAATGTGCAGGTGTCTATAAGCAAAACGAAGAAGGATATGAAGGCGTAAAACGTTTTATCCAGTTCGTAAACAAAGACTAGCCAATCATCACCGAAAGAAAGGCCGCCCTACGAGGCGGCTTTTTCAAAAAAATTTGCATTCTGTTTCTTTTGGTGTGAGAATTATTTTGTCATGGATCAATTTTCAAGAACAAAGCTTCTAATCGGTGATAAAAACCTGGAAAAGCTCAACAATGCGCATATCTTAGTTTTCGGACTTGGAGGAGTCGGCGGAGGTGCCGTCGAATCTTTAGCACGAATGGGTATCGGTAACTTCACCCTTGTAGATAATGACGTATTTTCCCAAAGCAATCTCAACCGCCAGCTTCTTTCGACTTATGACACTATCGGAAAAGAGAAAACAGAAATTGCAAAAGCAAGAATCCTATCTATCAATCCTGCTTGTAAGGTAACATTAAAGAAAAGGTTCTACCTTCCAGAAAATAAAAAGGATATCGACTTTTCTTCTTTTGATTACATTGTGGATGCTATTGATACCATAACAGCCAAGATTGATATCATCAGGGAAGCAAAGAACAAGAATATTCCAATCATTTCAGCCATGGGTTGCGGAAATCGTTTAGATCCAAACAAGCTTGTCATAACGGATCTCTATAAAACCGAAAACGATCCTCTCTGCAAAGTCAGGAGAAGAGAACTAAGAAAAAGAGGAATCCACCATCTGACTGTCGTCTATTCCAAGGAGCTTCCCATCAAGCCTAAGAGGGAAGATAAACTGAAATATATTGGCGAAGAAATCAAAGAACGCAGAAAAGATATACCTGGTTCTGCCGCCTTTGTTCCACCAGTTGCCGGATATCTAATCGGATACAAAGTCGCTAGGGACCTCTTAAACAAAGAAACAGCATGAACTTCATCTACGGAAGGAATCCATTAGCTAGAAAAAGGAAAAACGATTCTCTTTTCCAGAAAAAGAAACAGGCTTACCTCTCTTTGATTCGCAATCATCTTCCTGGAACAGAGAAAAGGAAAGAGCTACTCATTTATCTTTCCAATTGTTATCTTAAGACGCTTGAAATCCTATCGGAAGATCAAGAGAGTCTTTCTCTTAGAGAACAGAAAAACAAAGTCATAGAAGAAAGCACAGACAAAGAGAATATCTTTTTCTTATTCTTCTTTTTTCCAAACAGAGAACTAGAGAAAGAGAGGAAAGTTTTCTTTTCTGAAACAGAAAAAGCATTCAGTACAGAGCAAACAGAGCACGAGATAAATCTTTACAACCAATTCCTCCAATGCATTTATAAAAAGAACTGCATCCTGTCAGAGCAAGATAAAATTGCCTCTAATTATTCCTTCTATGATTCCCATAGGAGAGATGTAGATAGCAAAAAGTTAGAAGAAGGAAAGCCTACCTATTTCTTAGAAGATAATGACCATAGCATAAAGATCATTTTTGAGAAAACAGTCAAGATACCAAAAGAACTCTATGACAAGATTCACCAAGTCTATTCCTTCAACTTCTCTGTCCTAGAGTTACAATCTTTGACTCCTTACCAGATTCAAATCCGTATAACAGACAAAGAGAAATGCTACTTTGACCAAACATGGAATCCAAAGGCAATCCATAAGCAGATTGCCTGCCCAATTGAAGTCGATCAAACAAGTATGGCCCTAAGTTTTATTTTCACTTTAATAACCAAAACAGGAAAGAAGGAAATCAGCTTCCATAAATGGTTTGAATAAAGCGTGCTTAAGGAACTTTCAAGGTACTTTTTTCAGTTAGATTTAAAAAAACACCATTTCCGTTCCCATATTAGGTGAGACCGAAAATGGAGGATTAATCCATATGAGGTCTTCTACTGACGACCGCCAGGCCATCAAGGCGAAGCCAGGATGAAATTTAAAAAAGCTGCTTCGATCTTAAGGTATGTCTTAGACATACTGGCAGACCTAGCAGCCATCATTAGTTGCATTCTTAGTGTAGTCGGTTAGCGTCTGGATTTCAAGGGTCCGATTGACCTTGAACACCCAGGCTAGCTTCTGGCCTGGCGGCCTCAGTTTTTAAAAATCCCTATCAAAAAACTGCACGATAGACTTTGCTACCATGCAGCTTGCTTTATTTAACTTCAATGGACCTGATAAAGGAATTATCAACCTTTCCAGGGGCTAGCCTTTGAATCGTATTTTTCTTTGTGATGTCTTTATCGGAATCTAGGAAATCCGGAAGTCCTTGCCATGGTTCAATAGCAACATAGTTTCCCCATTTCTCATCGGACCAGAGAGCAAAATAAGCAATTCCATCCTTATAGACGCGGATACCAGAGCCATCGGTTTTGACTAAGTCGACATACGGAATGTTATAGGCATCCAGAATCAAAGTCGGATAATGCCGGAAAAGAGCTTTTGAGAGAGGAATCCTGTTGCCTTTTCCAAATGCTTCTTTGCCCGTAACATAATGGTAGTCTTTATCCCTAGTAATGCGGGTCAGCTTCCTATTCTTTGGTAAAAAGATTTTATTGCCAGAAATATCAAATTCATTTTCTTTCTTTATACCAGGAAGCCTGAAAGCAGGATGACCGCCCATCCTATAAGGAAGCGGTTCCGATGACAGATTCTTAATCGAACGAGAGATAGCAATACGCTTACCCCTCAGGCGATAGTATACTGTCAGAGAAAAATCAAACGGATATCTTTTCTTTGTTTCTTCATCCGAATGGAATTCGACTTTCAATTCCTGATCATTGATTTTAGTCTCGATTCCTTTCCTATAACGAATCAGACCATGATTTTTCCTCTCATAGGTCTTTCCCTTGTATTGATAGTTCCCGTCTTTCAGCCGTGCAACGAAAGGGAAGATAATGACATCCTGTCCCTGCCAGGAATTCTCAATTGGCTGATAAAGCAGTTCTTTGTTTTTCCGTAAATCATAGATAGAGGAAAGTGCTCCGCCATTTGGGTTTACGGTTATAGATATTTCTTTGTTCTGAATTTGCACTTTTCTTACTCCTCAACATAATACCATAGCACAATTAAGGTAAAATGAATACAAAGAAAAATAAATTGTAAATTTTTTGTTACCTTTTAGAAGGTATAAAGAAAAGTCAGTTTTTACTATCTTTTTCAAAAAAAGTGCAGATTTGTCTGACAAAACACAGTCTTATTGTTACGACACCGAAATCCAGAAATAGTAAACACGCTCCAAGAAGAAGAGCAAAGGAACAGAGATATGCTTCTTATCTTTTTATAGAAGATTAAATTCTTAGAATACAT